>JAABUS010001218.1_pt1 | contig 57992 bp, 43 predicted proteins | sample 5560161 | NCBI WGS metagenome assembly JAABUS01 (sample SAMN10711885, study PRJNA513376) | rock metagenome | isolation source: Antarctica rocks | place: Antarctica: Victoria Land, Trio Nunatak nord | collected 2016-01-04
GCAGTACCTGCGATACTATCAGATTGCATTGACCTTACAATTCTTCCACCTTCTGCCTGGCATATTGCAGCATGGTGAGCAGCGGCTAAAAAATTAGTAAGTCCTTTACGGCCGGGAGCATGAACTCCCAAAAAATAGCCTGCTCCTGTAAAGACCATAGGTTCATTTAAAATGATCCAATGCTTTACCTTGTTGCCGAAAGCTTTAATACAAATCTGTACATAATCGCTAAACCAATCAATTATTTGCCTGTTAGTCCAGCCGCCTTTTTTTTCAAGTTCATAAGGCAAATCCCAATGGTATAAAGTTATCCAGGGCTCTATCTGAAGGTCGAGACAGAAATCAATAACCTTATTATAAAAGTCAATACCTTTAGGATTTACTGCTCCCGTTCCGTATGGCATTAGCCGGCTCCATGATAAGGAAAAACGATAGTTAGGAATATTAAGCTGACTCATCAACGCTATATCCTGAGCATAGCGGTGATAATAATCACAAGCAATATTACCATTTTGCCCCAAAAAAGTTTTTCCTTTTGTATTTGAAAAGACATCCCATATAGACTTGCCTTTCCCGTCTGAATTACATCCGCCCTCAATCTGGTAAGCAGCAGTTGATACGCCCCATTTAAAATCTACTCCAAAGTCTTGTCTTGTATAAATCATCTATCTTTTAACTTATAAGTGTGCTGCAATTTTCTTCAAAAGTACCTGCCTGAATTTTTTAATCGAATAAACTTTTTTACCAGGTTGCAGCACTTCATTCACCTTTTCAGAACAATGCTCTGTAAGCATCTTATTTATAATCCATTCTGTATTGTCGGGATAATCTACCTTGATTCTTTTACCTGTTTCTATCCAGATTTTTATTCTATCTGCATGTTTCCTTTTCAGACTTTTTATTACCTGCACATCCATTTCTTTTAAGGCTGCTGCATTGCATTGTTGCTCATATTGACCTTTCATTGGTATAACCATTAGTTTTTTATTCATAAACAACGCTTCAGCAGGAGTCTCAAAACCAGCGCCGCATAAGATGCCTTCTGCACTTGCCATACTTTCAATAAACGCCTCATTGTTTATAGGCTGAATAGTTATATTTTTTTCTTTAAACGCCTTTTTATTATGTTTTGAGAAAACCTGCCAGCGAACAGATGGAAACTCATCTAATACCTTTATTATCCGTTTATCTTCATAGGCCGGAAGGTACACCGTGTAATGACCTTTATTCTCAACTGGCTGTTCTCTTATCTGCTGACGGATAACGGGGGTAAAAATATTTGTATCGTATGCTTTAAAGTGAAATCCGTATTGAGCTGATGCAGGTGCATATTTTTTCAATATTGCTCTGCCTATCCTGTCTGTATGTTTTGGTTTAGGCGCATTTTTATTTAATACTGCTGCCTGGTGACTCAAAGAAATACACTCCTTATTTTTTTGATAACAAGCCCATGCAGATACAGGTTCAAAATCATTAATCACCAGGTCATAAGCCTGCACCGGCAAACAATTTATCTCAGAGAAAAATACTTTGAGATTACTTTTCTTATAACTTTCAAAAATGTCTACACCTCCTTTTTTACCAAAAACAAAACCAAGACCATGATATTTATATTTTACAGGAAAAGGGAGTTGAACATCAGTTTGTGAACCACTGATTAAAATATCTACCTGATGATTTTTTTGTAAAACCGGAATTATATCTCGCGCCCTGCTGACGTGTCCATTGCCCGTTCCCTGGATAGCATATAATATTTTCATTGACGCATTAGATTAAATTCCTGCAGCATGATATCAAACAGTTGACTAACGCTTAAATCACTGTCGCCATCATCCTGAGTATCTGAAGCCATTTCAGCATTGTCACTTTCTTTAAAACGAAAGATGTTCCATTCTCCATTTACAAACTCAAGAGCGGTAAGGTTTTCTATCCAGTCACCGGAATTAAGATATACTATACTGCCTTCATTATTTTCAATTACCCTCATTTCCGGCTGGTGGATATGACCGCAAATAACATAATCAAAATGATTGCTTATTCCTATATCGGCACTTGTTTGCTCAAAATTGTCGATAAATTTGACAGCAGATTTTACACTGTTTTTTATTTTTTTAGACAATGATATTTTCCCTTTATTAAAAACCTTTTCCGATATGAAATTAAAGAAGCGGTTTATTAAAATCAAAGTGTCATATCCCACAGCGCCTGACTTAGCCAGCCATTTTGAATGCTGCATTGTTATATCAAACACATCACCATGAAAAACCCATGCTCTTTTGTTATCTGGTAAATCGAGAACAACTTTGTTTACGAGGCGGAAAGAACCCATTTTCAAACCCGAAAATTTGCGCAGCATTTCATCGTGGTTGCCGGTAATATAATATGTTTTTATACCTTTTCCTATCCAGCCAATTAGATGCTTTACAACTTTCATATGTTGTTTAGGCCAATAGCTTTTGCTGAATTGCCAGATGTCTATAATATCTCCATTCAAGACAACGGTTTTAGGCTTAATGCTTTTTAAGTAGTGAAGCAGTTGTTTTGCGTGACAACCATAAGTGCCTAAGTGCACATCTGAAAGAACCAGGATATCAATAACTCTTTTCTTTTTGTTCATCTTAATCAGGGATGTTTTAAAGGAGAAGAAAAGTCAGCAAACAATGAAAGGAAGGCTTTTGAAAAAATGTTTGCAATAACATTGCTGATATAGCGGTAAAAACGATGAGAGCGGGTTACCGACCCTAAATGACGGTGATTACTATCTGAATGTACATCTAAAACTCTTAAGGGCAGATTGTTGGTAATCATATTATCTGAATTTTAGGAAGTAAGAATTTTGCAATTCAAAAAAGGTTGAGATAAGACCCCCTGTAGAAACAGGGCGACTACATAAGAAAACTTGATTGCTTGATAAAATCTCTAATGCAAATACACACTTCTATATAAACAAAATGTAAATTATTGAAAACTTAATGATTTAGTAATAAAAGTATTGCCATAATATGGAGAAATTGCAACCAAAGGTGAGTACCTTAAAATTACAATTGAGATTTTTATAACCAGAAACAAGGACAATTATTTTTATTATAAGTTATGAATTTTATAAATAAATATTTTGGATTAGGTTCAGTTGAATTAAATAATCTTCAAATAACATTAAGAAAAATTGTTGTTGTTATTGCTTTTCTTCTTTTTATTAAAGTATCAGGAATACATTTTTCAGATCAAAAAAAGCGAAATGCTTTAGATTTTTTAATTACCTCAATTGCAGTATTTATTTTAATCTCCTCAATTTTTACGGTTAATTCTTTTCCGGCTTACCTTATGACAATATTTGTTTTTGCTATACTTCTGCGCATATCAAATCTTATAGCTTTTACTAAAAATGTAAAACGAGAGGACGAAAACCTCAAATAACTTTTGTCCTGGCTAATATTGTTATACGGTCTCATATTAATTCTATATGAAGATGCACCGATACGTTACCAGGTAATGTTATTTCAAAAAAAATTAATCATGAAATCTATTTTGCTTGCCTCAGCTTTATTGATAGTCCTTTCCTGCCACAAAAATGCAAAACAAAGTCAGTTCCTATAATGATCTATCAGGAGAATGGATAACAAGAGCAGATGTAAATGATAGTAAATATAAGTTGTTATATCTGCTAAATTTGAAGATAACAATAATTTCAATTGGAAAATTACCAGCTACGAGGGTACTGATCCATCTTTCAGTTATTTATACTCAGGAACATTTCCGGCAGATAAAAATAAAATTTCAGGCAAAAGAACAGCAAAGGTGGATAGCTCTAATAGTGAAGGATTGCCGGTTAAAAAAATTAATCAGTCTTTATTTTACAGTTGCAAATATGAAATCTGGGAGAGAGTCTGCAGTTAAATTACAATACTTATCCAGCAGACGGTGTCCTGTATTAACCCATTCAATATATACACGTTTGAAATAATTTAAAGACTCTATTAAAAAAATTCGAGCATCTTTTGCTGATTATATTGAGAGATAACAAATAGCATTTACTTAATTCTTTCTATTGATGTGACTGATAATCTGATGTGATTTCAAATTATCATTCAATTGATTCTCTTCATTCAATCATTAATAAAATATAGAAGTTATCAGACAGGGTTAAACTGGGAAGAATTAGGGACAAATTTTTATTATTAATTCACCCCAATAATTATACAAGTAGTCAACATTGAATATGATGAAATAGTTAAGTTTTAATTCCCTTGATGTTTCAAATTATCCGCCAAGTATATCATAAGGATTAGGCAGAGATTTTTCCTGGTTTTTATCATTCTCCTCATCGTTCATGTTTTCTTTTTTCTCTATTGCTAATGGCGGAATGAGGGTAGTATTATCAACTTTAAAAAGGTTTTCTTTATCTTCTTTTACATTTTGACTCAAAACCACTTTTGCATTTTTCAATTCCTCATCTGTTGTAGTATGACCTTCATCTTTTATATGGCGGTGAGCTAATTCAGATATAGTTTCATTCTTATTTTCCTGTTCATTAAAATTTTTTGATTGCATCTTTTCCATAATGAAGGTTTAAGATAAAAGGGTAAAAAATTATGCCATAAAAAACTTCTTTCAGAAATAAGTCTCTATATTATTTAAATATTAAGAATGCTCTAAGAGCATTAGGAACCGAACTAAAGTTTATATGTTTATGCTGCTTTAATTTAAAAAATACCGGAGGGGCAAGGATGAATTTAAATTTATTATACCACTGCAACTCTTTATTGTCCTCCTTTAATAAATACTTTCAAAAGTAATAAAAGCGGTTAAAAGTTTTATAAACACTGATTAAGATAGCAAATATGATACAGATAAATCTTTCTGTTATCAAACCAAAAGAATCCCTTTTTACCATCCGGTATGCCTTTCGGGAACCATTAAATCAAATTACATCAACTTAAAAAAAATGGTCTATGAAAACAAAAAATCTACCAGAAAAAAAATTACGTGTGAGTAAGAGTTATTTACTTTGCCTGTTTTACCGAAAACAGTTTTTTTATCTTTTCCCGGTTCTGATATTTTTATTTATAAATTCAGCAAATAGCCAGATTACTTTACTTAAAGATTACCAAAATAATTATTCTGCAGCAATCGGCACTTTTCAGGGCATCAATTTTCGTGAAGCGGGCTTCTCAGGTTTGTGTCCCGTTGCAAATACAAATGGAAAAGAATTCTGGACAGTTTCAGACAGGGGTGTAAATATTGACGCAGCAAATGCTAATCTGCCGGAATGCAGGCCGACGTATGATAAAATATATGCCTTCCCGAACTATGCATCTAAACTTCATAGAATAAGAGTTAGCGGTGATTCAATTAAAATACTGCAGACGATCACTTTAAAGCGCCCCAATGGTTCCGATGCCACAGGGTTATTGAATCCAACAGGTTTTGGAAGTACTGAAGCGGAAATAATTTCAACAGATACTGTATTAAATTGTGCAAATTTTAATGCAAAAACTGCTGCAAAAGATATATGGGGTATTGATTCCGAAGGCATTTTAGTAGACAAAGACGGCAATTTTTGGATATGTGAAGAAGGCGGTCCGACAATATGGAAATTGAATCCGAACGGGGTGGTATTAAAAAGATTTACTCCTTATGCTAATCAGCCAGGTGCTCAAACCGAAGATGTCCCGATTGATACAGTTTTTAAATATCGTAAAAACAATCGCGGCTTCGAAAGCATAGCTATTGCGCCTAACGGAAAAATATATGCAATTGTTCAAAGCCCGCTCCTTTATCCGGATAAAGCTACAGGAGAAGGAACAAGAATTCATCGGATTTTAGAAATCAATCCTGCTGATAATTCTACCAGAATGTTCGCTTATTTAAATGAAGGAATACTCGGTGACACGGGACCAGATCAAATAAGACTGAGAGACTGGAAAATCGGTGATATGGCTGCTATAAATGACAGCACTTTCCTGGTAATAGAAACTGCAGCCCGTGGAGTAAGTGATATAAAAAAAGTATACTTGATAAACATAAATGCAGCCACGCCGGTTCAATCAGGCTTATATAATAATTCTACTCTTGAAGGCCTTACAGACACTTCCGGATTGGTCGCCAACGGTATTGCGCCGGTTGCAAAAACACTTTTTATGGATTTGCTTGCGAATGGCTGGCCATTGGCATTAGAGAAAGCAGAAGGCATAGCCATTATCAACGACAGCACTATTGCTATTGGTAATGACAACGATTACGGGCAGGTGTCTCCAACAGAAAATGGTATCGCAACTGCTGCAGACAAAAAAAGTCATGTTATTGTTTATAGTTTGCAGGGAAGCAATAAAATTCAGAATTATCAATCACTTAATTTGTTGCAGGGCCAGCAAGGCATTACCAGTTCTCAGTCACCTTATATAATACCCGCAGCGCCAGGTGTAAATTTAACCTCGATACTTACTGTTAATGATAGTATCGGAGGGTATCCGATGGTTGGAATCCCCGATGGCTTGGGCGCTTTTGATAATGGCGACACTACATTCACTTTGCTCATGAATCATGAACTTAATAATAAAGTTGGCATTCCCCGTGCTCATGATTCAGCAGGAGCTTTTGTTTCAAAATGGATTATAAACAAATCAAATTTGTCTGTAATAAGTGGTTCAGATTTGATGCAAAAAGTATATATATGGGATACTGTTACTCATACTTTTATTCTGAAGACTACAGCATTTAGCCGTTTTTGCTCTGCAGATTTACCACCTGTTTCTGCCTTCTATAACAATGCATCAAAATTAGGAACACAAGAACGAATTTTTTTGAATGGAGAAGAGAATGGTATGGAAGGTCGTGCGGTTGGTCATATAGTTACAGGTGCAAATGCAGGAACAAGTTATGAGCTGCCTTATTTAGGAAAATTTGCATGGGAAAATTCTGTAGCGAGCCCGACTGAAAGTGACAAAACAGTAGTTGCGGGTATGGATGATGGACCTGGCGGACAGGTTTACTTTTATGTAGGGACCAAAACAAACGCTGGTACTGAGATTGATAAAGCCGGCTTGAATAATGGTAAATTATTTGGAGTATCGGTAGCTGGTATGGCAAAAGAGGATACTTTAGGTGTACCTGCTGCAGGCACACGGTTTAGCCTTTTCGATTTAGGCCCGGTGCCAAATACTACAGGTGCAACTCTTGACTCACTTAGTATAGCTGCAGGTGTTACTACTTTTCTTCGCCCTGAAGATGGTGCATGGGATCCTTCGCATCTGCAGGATTTTTACTTCAATACTACAGACGCTTTTGCTTTACCGAGTCGCTTGTGGAGACTTCGTTTTGATAACCCTGCCAACCCTGAATTGGGAGGAACTATCGAGGCTGTGCTTGATGGTACAGAAGGACAAAAAATGTTAGACAACATGGCGATAGATAAATACGGACATATATTACTGCAGGAAGATGTAGGAAATAATGCGCATTTGGGGAAAATATGGCAATACACAATCGCTACTGATGAGTTGGTTGCAATAGCTCAACACGATTCAACAAGATTTCTTGAAGGCAGCATTAACTTTCTTACCCAGGATGAAGAATCTTCAGGAATAATAGATGCTGAAGGCATCTTAGGACCAGGAATGTTTTTGCTGGTGAACCAGTCACATTATAAAGATTCAATTCATCCTGGCATTGTTGAAGGCGGTCAATTGCTGGCTTTACGTAATCCTGACAGCTATGGTTCTGCACTTCCTCTGCACCTGCTATCTTTTACGGGTACGTTAACAGACGGTAAAACTAAGCTGTATTGGAATACTGCTGATGAAGTTAACACCAAACATTTTGAAATCGAAAGAAGCAGTGATGGTCATGGTTTTACTATAATAGCTAATGTAAATGCGGCAGGCAAAGGCAGCAACAGTTACAATACGATTGATACCAAACCACAAAAAGGAAATAATTATTACCGGTTAAAGATGGTTGATAAAGACAGCAAGTTTACCTATAGCAAGGTGATTTTAATAATAGTTTCCCGCAGAAGTGAATTTGATTTTGTGATGTATCCAAATCCTGCTGCAAGTGAATTAAGAATCGTGTTGGCTGATGATAACACTGCACTTAAGGTGAATATTTACAATCAGCAAGGACAAAAGGTAACAAGCAAATCAATTGTTGGCGCATCCGGTGTTATATCAGTTAAACATTTACCAAAAGGCTTGTATATAGTTCAGGCGATTTATGAGAAAGGTATTAAGGTTAAAAAACTGATTAAGGAATAAAAGTTTTAATCAATTGTAAAAAAAGAGGCCTTCTCAAAACTAAGAGACGGCCTCTTTTTATTCGTATCCTTAATGGAGAGTTGAGGTCATTTAAGGTCATCATTATTATTGATAAGGCATCTTGTTAATTTAATGCGTTCTTCAATTAAATAAATATGAATAGAAAAAATCTTATTACAAGGTGTTTATGAATCAGCAACTGAAGCTAAACCAATTTAGGCGCTTATTATTTTATTATTAACAATGTCAATACTTGAATAAACGAACGTAAAATTCATAAGCTTTATATCTGTTCAAATGATAAGCGTTTGGGTTGGCTAAAAATCTCATTTTAAAATGCATAATATAAAGCTGTTAAACATGAAACTATTTTAGCGCTTCTGTTTTTAATTACAGGTATGCTGAAAGCACAAGTGCCTTCTAAAAACCTTAAAGATAATGGAGTTTACTTGTCTCATATAGATTACGTGAAGAGTAATCTAACTTATGGATTTAATGAAGATGAAGGGTTTAAGTTTAAAGAAAACCAAAAAATACCGATTGCAATCAAAACATCTGATACTACTTACAAATTTTACGGGGATGAAATTTGGGGCTATAGAAAAAAAGGAATTGACTGGCGGTTATTCAATGAAGATTTTTATAAAGTTAGTTACATTGGAAAAATGCATTTATACTTTACCTGGTTGTTCACCATGCTCAACATCACCGACACTTTATTTTAGCAGCAATACCAATTCACCTCTTCGTAAACTCAACAAAAAGAATTTAAAGGAGGTATATCATTTAAATACTGCCTTTGTTCAAAAAATAAAAGACCTTCCTTTTACCACATCAATTGAGAAGTGGGATAAAAAGAATGGTCGTTATCAATTTATAAATTGGCTATAGAAACAGACAAGGGTTAGAAATAATGATACAAATATTGTTTTATTTTTATCAACCCTGCTGTATCTATGTATCAGCAAGTTTAGAAATACTGGCAGGTGCTGTAGTATATGACCTAGCTCTATTTATAATAAAGAATTAGCGGCTATCTGAAATTGCGCAGTCCATAATTTATTATTCAATCGGTACTGCCTAAGCTTTGCAAACTAAATTTCTAATTCTGAATATTTAATTGGGATAATAATTACTTAATAATAACAGGATGGTTATGATCCCATTCTATACAGGTTGATCTGCATTTATTTTTTTGATATGCTGACGATATTCTTTAGGTGTTTTATTTGTTATAAGCCTGAAAAATTTGAAAAAATTTACAGGATTATTATACCCGCATTCATAGCAAATATTTTGCACTGAATAGTTTTCATTTTGTAATAGTTCGCAGGCATGGCCAATTCTTAATTCATTAAGGAATCTAATAAATGTTTTTTGCGTTCTTTTTTTAAAATACCTGCAAAAAGAATTGGGCGACATATTGCATATGGACGCTACTTCGCTAAGCATAATATCTGTGTCAAAATTTTTAAGTAAAAATTGGTAGACTTCGTTGAACCGATCCATGTCCTGATTGTTATTAGAATTTTTATACCCAACGCTTGCCAGGTATTCAAACTCATCTGTTCTGATAATAATATTAATGACTTGTAAAAAATATCCTAACTGGTCAAAACCCTCAGTTGCAGCTACTTTTCGTATCAGTTCTATAATTTGTTCCCTGCTTTTTCCATAAAAGCGTAAACCACGCTCTGCTTTATTTAGTAAGTTATTGTAGCATGTAATGCATTCTGATTCATCAGTAATACTAGGAATAAAAGAAGGTGGGAAATAGGTAGTGGTAGCTTTTGTAAAAAGATTGTTTTGTTGTTTATAAAAAGCAGAATCACATCTCCATAAATGCGGCAAACCCGCATTTTTAAGTATTAGTTCATCTTCTGAGAAATTACCCACATAATCGCCAATTATTAATTTACCATAGCCTTTTTCCAGCCAGACAAGTTCACACAAGTGATGATAATGAAACGGGTGATCAAAGTAGGGTTTATAAATTTTTTTGACCCAAATTTTTTTTTGCCCGATAATAGGGGCATCCACAACTAATTCTGCTTTCATAGAAAAATGTTAATATGACAACTAACTCAAAAATAAATTAAAAGTATATATGTAAGTATTTTAATTATTCTTATAATAAAAATTAAGAAGCAGCGTAATATTACTGTTTATTACTGTTTATATCATCAATTATAATCTTGAGGATTTTTATTCCATATTGTAGAGTCAGGGTAAAAAAGTTTATAAAAAAAATAATATAAGTTATGCAAATGTTGATAAGAGGAGATAGCTTTGAAGTTAAAAATCAACGATTATGCACTTGCCAGGAAAACTGCTTCTTGCATTCATCTCATTATTCCTTTTCATGTTTGTTGATGCACAAACAAAGAAAATTTCAGGTAAAGTTACCGGGCCTGATAATGCACCTTTAGAGGGTGTAACGGTCCAGGGAAAAGGAACATCTCAATCTGCTATAACCTCTTCAGATGGTACGTTTTCTCTTGACTTAAATGAAAACGTAAAAACGTTGGTTTTTTCCTACACAGGAATGGTAAGCCAGGAAGAAAATGTGTCGGGTAAAACTAATTTTCCCGTACAACTAAAATCAAATGCTGCGACTCTCTCCGACGTGGTAGTTATCGGGTATGGCACCGCACGCAAAAGAGACATCACCGGAGCCGTAGCAAGTGTGAAAGGTGAAGATTTGAAAAATACTACTTCTGCTGATGCCTCTGCTCTTTTACAGGGCAAAGCAGCCGGGGTGGTGGTGCAAAATAGCGGTGGTAGTCCTGGACAGGCTCCTGCGGTCGTAATAAGGGGTTCGGGAACCTTTGGTAACGATCAGCCGCTATATGTAATAGATGGAATGATTGCCTCCTCAATGGCATCAATAAATCCAAATGACATTGCTTCTATTGACGTATTGAAAGACGCATCAGCGGCGGCCATTTATGGCAGCCGGGCTGCGAATGGCGTTGTCCTTATTACTACCAAAAGCGGAACCACGGGTGATGTTAGAATTGGCTTGAGTGCCAGGTATGGTTCGCAAAGTCCCACGCACATGCTTGATTTTGTAAATGCCCGCCAATATGCAGACTGGAACAACCTTGCACATGACAATGACGGCACACCTCACGGACCTTTAAATGACAGCGTGTTTAATCCAAACATTAATACCGACTGGCAGGATTTATACCTTAATCCGGCAGGATTAGGGGATTATAATCTCAGTGTTTCAGGAGGAGGGCAATATTCAAAATTTTATCTTTCAGGACAGTATTTTGATCAAAAAGGAATCGTAGTGGATTCCTGGTTTAAACGTTATTCGTTAAGGGCCAACTCATCTTTTACCAAAGGAAAATTCAGGCTTACACAATCATTGTTTATATCCCGCTCAGTTAATAATCCCAACACTTATTTTGGAAGAGAAAGAGATGGGCTGCCTACCATGCCTGTTTATGACAGTACTAAATTAGGCGGCTTTGGTGGCCTTGAACCCGGTGCAGCAGGTGTGCCCAGGGTCATTAACTGGTATGGGCGGGGAATATTGGACGATAACAAGTTCACCACAGACCAGGCATTAGGTAATGTGGGTTTGGAATATGAAATTATAAAAGGATTAAGATACAAATTAAACGTGGGTATAGATTATTCACTGTTCCATGCATATGATTATTCTCCTGCATTTTTTATGAGCACCTCACAAGAGGCCAGCCAGGACGTGTCCAGGTTGAATGAAAGTTTTACACGCAGCCTTACCACATTGGTAGAGCATACCTTAAACTACAGCAATACCTTTGGCGATCACCGTGTTGAATTACTGGCAGGCTATACTGCGCAAAAAGGAATAGGAAGAAGCGTAGGAGCAAATGCAAACACTTATGCTGCTTCTTTTTTAAGGGTGGTTGATGCCGCATCTAACAGGCTCGCAAGTGGCAACCAGCAAGAGGCCACCCTTCAATCCGTTTTAGGCAGGGTGAGCTATAGCTATCTTTCAAAGTATTTATTAACAGCTACCTTAAGACGGGACGGTTCGTCAAAATTCCTTTACCCCACTAATACTTACGGAAACTACCCATCCTTTTCTGTTGGCTGGAGAGTTAGCGAAGAAGGTTTCTTTCCGAAGAATGGATTTATAAGTGATTTGAAAATCAGGGGAAGTTATGGTACGCTCGGATCTCAAAACATTGCTAATTATATTACCAGTTCCACACTTAATATAAATGCGAGTTATTATTTTGCAGGCGGAGTGCAAAACGGGGTTGCGCTGACACAATTCAAAAACCCGGATATAAAATGGGAGTCATCAAGAACAAAGGATGTAGGTACCGATATTAGTCTCTTGAATAATAAAATTGTCATTACTGCTGATTATTTTGACAGGCGGTCATTTGATATCCTGGCCACCATACCGATTCCAATCTATGGCGGCGCCGGCGGCAGCCTGACACAAAATGCAGCTTCGATAAGTAACAAAGGTTTTGAATTATCGGCAACATATAATCATCAGCCTGCGTCAAAAGATGGGTTTAAATATTCTGTTACAGGCATTTTCACGACAATTAAAAATAATGTAATAGGTCTTGGAAATGGAGTAAGCCCGATTACCGGCGGCGGCTTTACGCAGGAAGGCTTAACCGCTACCCGCACAGATGTTGGCCATCCTGTCGGAAGTTATTGGGGATACCAGGTATTGGGTATTTATCAAACGTTGGATGAGATTACAAGAGATAACATTACTGATGCAAAACCCGGGGATTTTAAATTAAGCAAGGAGCAAACATGGTTAGGCAGTCCATTTCCTAAATTTGATTATGGACTAACCTTCAATGCCTCATACAAAAATTTTGATGTAAACATGTTTTGGCAAGGTGTTTCAGGAAATAAACTGTGGAATGCCAAAAGGGCCTGGCAATACACCTTTGATTATGGAAGCGGCAAAGTGACCGATGTACTAAGAGCATGGACTCCACAGAACACAAATACGGATGTTCCAAGGCCCTCCATGTCATCTTTAAGAAACAAAAGATCTTCTTCTTATTATGTTGAAGATGGCTCTTATCTGAGACTGAAAACTATCAGTATTGGTTATAATCTTGCCGCCGCATTGATAAGTAAATTAAAGATCTCCAATGCACGCCTTTATGTAAGCGGCCAAAACTTGCTCACATTCACTAAATATAAGGGTTATGACCCGGAAGTGGGCCGCAATGGCCTTACAGATTTATTTAGTGTAGGCGTTGATATTGCAGCTTACCCGCAATCAAAACTCATTAGTGCAGGTATTGATTTAACCTTCTAAAAAATTATTTTTATATGAAAAAAATCTTATTAAAATTTGGGATAATTAAATTTTTAATTGTTTCAGTATGTCTATTGGCTCTTCCTTTTTTATTGCAGAATTGCAGCAAAAAAGACCTCAACCTAACCAATCCTAATGAACTGCCCGTAGCAGCTTTCTGGAAAACAGCAGATGATGCAGAAAAAGGTTTGGTAGCCTGTTATGGCCCGCTTACCACTATACAAAGCTGGGGGAGAATGCTTGGCGCAATTTTAACCATACAAAGAGGAGATGATGTAAATCCTTTTCCAAGTCCTAACGTACAGGATGTAGGCACTTTTAATACCATTTCCACTGATGGAAGAGTTACTGAAGGCTGGGGTGAATTAAATGCTATTGTAGCCCGGGCAAATGCAGTAATTGCTAATGTGCCAAATATTGCTATGCCTGATGCTCAAAAAGCAAGGATCTTAGGTGAAGCTTATTTTCTGCGTGGTGAGGCGCATTTTTACTTACTGAACATGTGGGGTAGCATTCCGCTAATCACCGATCCTCTTACCTCGGTAAAAGATCTCTTTGTTGAACAGGCCCCGCAGGAAGCAGTCTGGACTTCTATAATAGGAGATTTTACTGAAGCACAATCCCGGTTACCTGAATCTGTTGATGCAAAAGACATTGGCCGTGCTACATGGGGTGCAGCAACAGCTATGCTTGGCAAATCATACTTGTTTACAAAAAAATGGGCTGAAGCGGCGGCTGAATTTAAGAAAATAATTGATAAACCAACACTCTACCAATTGGTAACAAATTACCAGGATAATTTTTTAGCCACGACCAACAACAATTCAGAATCCATCTGGGAATTGCAATACCAGAGTTCCAGCAATGGAAACTGGGGCCCAAGTGGCACACCCAACCCATGGAGAGGACAGGCATGGGAACCTGATATTGCGCCTGTAGGTTTCACCAGCCAGGGTACAACTACGGCAAATAAATGGGTATTTGATTTGTTTATGGCAGAAAAAACCAAAGATAACCAGACTGATCCCAGGGCGTTTGCATCAATGGTATGGAATTATCCCGGCGCTAAAGTTTATCAGCAGCCTTTTACTACCGCCCTAAACGGCGAAAACCTCAATAAAGTATGGATACGCAAATACCTTAATTATGATAGAACAAGTTCCCTTACCCCCGGCGATTGGGCGTATGCCACCAATAACCGCAGGATGATAAGGCTGGCAGATGTTTTATTAATGTATGCCGAAGCACAGAACGAAGCAGGCAGCGCAGATGAAAGCGCTTATGCTGCTGTTAACCGGGTAAGGGCAAGGGCTAATATGCCGGACATAACACCTGGTTTGAGCCAGGATGCATTCCGGGCTGCTGTAAGAAGAGAACGGGTACTTGAATTATCATTTGAGGGTGACCGGGTTTTTGATCTGTTAAGATGGGGCATTATGGCTGATGTGTTTATCACTCATCCTGAATATCGTTCTAACAGTAATGCTATTTTCATAAAAGGCAAACACGAATACCTGCCGATACCGCAAAATGATATAAATGCCAATCCAAAATTGAAACAGAATAACGGGTATTAGTGTCACCCCAAACCCCTACAGGGGCTTATTAACTCCCAGACAGTAAAGGGGCTTATCAAGCATTGCACTAGAGAAACCTAATTTCCGTATAGGATAAATGTTTTTCTATGTGCCTATGTGTCTATATGGTTTAATTCAAATATCTCAAATTGAAATTCAATTAAACAATTAAAATTTTTTAAAGCTCTTACATGAAAAAATTATTGGTACCAGCTTTTTACTTACTTTTCTTAGCCACCCTTACTTTCTTCAAGCTGCCGTCTTATGCACAAACAAAGCCTTCTATTACACATGAAACACCGCAACAAAAAGCAAAACGTATGCAATGGTGGACGGATGCACGCTTTGGCGTGTTCATTCACTGGGGTTTATACGCATTACCTGCAAGACACGAGTGGGTAAAAAACCATGAACGAATTACGAATGAACAGTATCAAAAATATTTTGATGAATTCAACCCTGATCATTTTGATCCCAAAAAATGGGCAAAAGAAGCCAAAGCTGCAGGTATGAGATATGCCGTGCTTACCACCAAACACCATGAAGGTTTTTGTTTGTTCGATAGTAAATTCACTGGTTATAAAGCGCCAAATACCGGCGCAAAACGTGATTTAGTAAAAGAATATGCAGATGCTTTCAGAGCAGAAGGAATAAAAATCGGATTTTATTATTCTTTGATTGACTGGCACCATCCTGATTTTACCATAGACCGTTATCACCCTCAAAGACCCCTTGAAGACAGTAATGCAGCAGCTTATATACCCTTGAATAAAGGAAAGGATATGGCTAAATACCGCAAGTATTTATACAACCAGGTAACAGAGCTTCTTTCAAATTACGGCAAAATTGATATTTTATGGCTTGACTTTTCTTATCCGGGAAAGTATGGTAAGGGCAAAGAAGATTGGGCATCGGTAGATTTGCTGAAGCAGATAAAAAAACTGCAACCGGGTATTATTGTTGACAACCGTCTTGACCTCAATGATTATGATGACGGTGAAGACTTTGTCACCCCGGAACAGGTCAGTACGAAAGAACTGGAAAAATACAAGGGCAAAACATGGGAAACCTGCCAGACTTTTTCCGGCTCCTGGGGTTATTACCGTGATGAGAATACCTGGAAAACACACCGGCAGTTACTTGATTTATTAATTACTTCCACCAGCAATGGCGGCAACCTTATTTTAAATGTAGGGCCTACCGCCCGCGGTGAATTTTATTACCGTGCAGAGAATGCACTCGATAGCCTTGCGCAATGGATGCACGCCAACAGTAAATCAATTTATAACTGCACTTTTGCCCCTGAAACCTTCCAGGTGCCGTCTAATGATAAGCTCACTTATAATGCCGCAGCAAAACATTTGTATGTGCATTTATATGATTATCCATCAGGAACATTAACGTTGTCTGGCTACAAAGGGAAAGTAAAATATGCCCAGTTTCTGCACGATAATTCGGAGCTGCAGTATAAAGAACAGGGCAATGATATTGTATTGACACTTCCGGAAAAAAAGCCGGGCTATGAGATACCTGTAGTGGAACTGGTATTGAATTGATCGCTTTTGTATTATAGTTTTATAGCAGTGTTGAAGTAAATTTCAACACCGCTTTGTTTTAATTATGGAAAAACAAATCCTATACTTTTTCTTACCTGCTGTCGCTTTATTCCTGTTACCAGGCTGCAGAAACAACGATCTTGCTCTTTTTACAAAGCTATCTTCCAACCGCACTGGTGTTACCTTTTCTAATAGTATTACAGAGAACGATTCGGTAAACATTCTTACCTACTACTATTGTTACAATGGTGGCGGTGTCGGTGTTGCCGACTTTAATAATGACGGGTTGCAGGATATTTTTTTTTCCGGTAACATGGTTTCTTCAAAGCTTTACCTGAACAAAGGAAAGATGCAATTTGAAGATATTACGACCGCGGCACGAGTAACAACACATGAATGGATAATGGGCGTATCGGTAGTTGATATTAATAACGACGGATGGATGGATTTATACCTGAATGTAGCAGGCCCCGGTCATAAACGCATACATCATAATCTTTTATTTATTAACCAGGGAGCGAACAATGGCAAAATATCTTTTAAAGAAGATGCTGCAGGCTATGGAATAGCAGACAGTTCTTTCTGTGTACAATCCGCTTTTTTTGACTATGACCGTGATGGCGACCTCGATATGTATTTACTGATCAATGATGTGGATGGGGTAGAAAAGACCTTTGTTAATCCCGCAACTTATCCTATTACAAGAGGTGTAACTGCAGACCGGCTTTATGAAAATGTGGGTGACTCAGCAGGGCATCCTTTTTACAAAGATGTTTCAAAACAGGCTGGTATAACAGAAGAAGGTTATGGACTTGGGCTCGGTATTGATGATCTTAACGGAGATGGATGGCCTGATGTGTATGCTGCCAATGATTTTATGCCGAATGACCAGTTGCTTATCAATCAAAAAAATAAAACGTTTAAGGAATGTGCTGCACAAAGCATGCGCCATCAAACCTATAATGGAATGGGCGTTGATATAGCCGATATCAACAACGATTTAAAACCAGATATTATGGTATTGGATATGCTGCCCGAAAATAATGAACGGAGAAAAACCATGATTGCAAGGGCGGACTATGAAAATTTTGAAATGAGGCAAAGAGCCGGCTATGTGGATGAATATATGCGAAATACCTTGCAGCTAAACCAGGGAACAGATACAAAGGGAGTTACTTATTTTTCTGATATAGCCCAGCTTGCAGGCGTGAATGCCACCGACTGGAGCTGGAGTGTTTTATTGGCAGATTTTGATAATGACGGTTTACGGGATAGTTATGTGACTAACGGCTTCGCAAAAAATATTACCGACCTTGATTTCACCAGTTATAATGCAGATAATAACACTTTTGGAACGACAGAGGACAAATTTAAAAGAACCAGGGATCTGCTGGGTAAATTAAAAGGTATTCACCTATCAAATTATGTTTTTAGAAACAAAGGAAATCTGGGTTTTGATAATATGACGGATGATTGGGGAATAAAGAATGACTCCTATTCCAACGGCGCTGCTTATGCCGATTTAGATAATGATGGCGATTTGGATTTGGTTATCAGTAATATTAATGCAGAGGCATTTATTTACGAAAACAATGAAAATAAAAACAATAATAAAAACAATTACGTGCAGGTTGCTTTAAAGGGCAGTGATAAAAATATAAATGGTATCGGTGCATCTATTATCTTATATTGCGCGAATGATAAATCTTATGCTTATTACTCGCCGGTTAAAGGCTATTTATCAAGTATGGCTGGTCCATTGTGTTTTGGCGTAGGCAAACACAAATCTATAGATTCAATTAAAATAACATGGGCAGACGGCAAAGGAGAAACAATAAAAAATGTAAGGGCTAATCAGCAGTTAAAGATTGACTACAAAGCGTTTAAACCAATGCAGGTTGAAAATGAGGCCGAACAAACAATCTTTACGGACGCAAATAACCGGTATAGTATTCATTATAAACATGCAGAGAATGATTATAACGATTTTAATGATGAATCTTTATTGCCAAAATTATATTCAAGAAAAGGACCTGGTATTGCCGTTGGCGATATAGATAATAAAAACGGTCTTGACTTTTTTATTGGAGGTTCTGCAGGAAATGCAGGCACATTGTTTACCCAAAATAAAAACGGAGGCTTTGCAGAAAAAAAGATAAACCTTTCGGATGCTAAATATGAAGATATGGGTTCCTTATTTTTTGATGCAGACAATGATGGAGATGCAGACTTGTATGTTGTTAGCGGCGGCAACGAATTTAAAAATGTGCCCGGCGCTTACCAGGACAGGTTATATATCAATGATGGTAAAGGCAATTTTACTAAAAGCGAACAATCACTGCCGGAAACATCATCAAGCGGCAGTTGTATAATTGCTGCAGATTTTGATAAGGATGGCGATCTTGATGTATTCAGAGCCGGAGCACTTTCTCCTGGGTCGTATCCTGTATCACCACGTAGTTATTTACTAAAAAATGAAAATGGAAAATTTGTTGATGCAACAAATAAACTTGCCCCGAAATTAATAAATGTGGGTATGGTTACCTCTGCAGTATGGAGCGATTTTGATAATGACGGATGGATTGATTTAATTGTGGTGGGCGAATGGATGCCGCCAACTTTTTTTAAGAACCAAAAAGGTACATTCGTTGATGTAACCAAAGAGACAGGCCTTACTAATAGTAATGGCTGGTGGAACAGTATTTACTCCACCGATACAGACAATGATGGTGATATGGATTTCATTGTTGGCAATATGGGAACTAATATTGATTATAAGCCTGCAAAGAATCAACCTGTTGAATTATTCTATAACAACTTCAACAGCATTGGCGTGGCACAACCTCTTTTATCCTGCTATATGAAGGATGAATCAGGAGAAAAAAAACGTTACCCTTTTGCTTACCGTGATGATTTGTTTTGGGTGATGCCATCGCTTAAGAAAAAATACTGGAACTATGAATCTTATAGTAAAGCCGTGCTGGATGACGTGTTTAAAACTGATGAATTATCCCAAGCAAAACATTACCAGGCTGATATTTTTGAAAGCTGTATTTTAAAGAACAATGGCAAAGGAAAATTCTCTGTTGCCTCTTTGCCTGCAGAGGCACAGCTTTCATGTATCAACGGAATAATGGCAACCGATTTTGATAAGGATGGAAATACAGATATAATCGTTACCGGAAATTCACATTCTACCGAAGTAATATATGGCTGGCTGGATGCTTCGTTAGGGGTATTATTAAAGGGAGATGGCAAAGGTAATTTTATACCAAAACCGGCAACCTTCAGCGGTGTATTTTTGAATGGAGATATGAAAAGCCTTGCTTGTTTATATGATAAGAAAGGACGTGAAATTATCTTAGCGGCTGCGAATTCAGATAGCTTAAAAGTGTTAAGTCCATCAGTAAAAGCTGCAACTAAAATTTTCTATGCCAATCCTCTTGATGTTTATGCAGAAATAGCATATACAAACGGTAAAAAAACAAAACGCGAGTTTTATTATGGCAGTGGTTATTTATCACAATCGGCAAGGGGCATTGAGATTAGTAACCATGTAAAAAACATAGAGGTTATTGATTCAAGAGGTAATAAAAAAAACATTCAGTTCTAAACAACCGCATCGCATGACATGGAACAGAACATAATAAAAAATAACAGCATCACGCGACCGTAATTGAGACTACTTGGTATCTCATCATTTTTACTAAAAGATTCTACATTTCACAGCATCAAACAACAAATAAAATAACCTAATGATACAAAGCAGATTATCGAAAATTAAAATGATTTTTTATTTATTTGGTATTTTAATTTTTTATATCTCCTGTATTGCACAAAGCAAAACAAAACAGGTTCAAAATGCGAATACTCAAAAGGTAGTTTACGACTCAACAAAGGAATCTATTGCGAAACATCCGCTTCCTGACTGGTACCAGGATGCTAAGCTGGGTATCTTTATTCATTGGGGTTTATACTCTGTTCCGGGTTGGGCAAAAGGAACTCCCAAACCTTTACCCGAAATTTTGAAAGAGGGAAAAGGAGAGGAATGGTTTGCCCACAATCCTTATGCAGAGTGGTATTTTAATTCACTAAAGATAAAAGGAAGCAGCACTGAAAAACATCATCTGGAAACTTATGGAAAAGACTTCTCCTATTTTGATTTTGTTCCGAAATTTAACGATGAAGTAAAAAAATGGAACCCTGATGAATGGGCGGGTTTATTTAAAGACATCGGTGCAAAATATGTAGTTCTTACATCAAAGCATCATGATGGCTTCCTGATGGGCCTGCTGCAACTGCTAATCCCTTCATAAAAAATTATCATGCCGCCAGAGATATAGTAGGTGAATTGACTGCAGCTATACGTAAGCAAGGTTTATATATGGGACTGTATTATTCGTCGGGACTTGACTGGACATTTAATATAAAGACCATCAATAGTTTTCCTGATCTTTTCCAGGCTGTTCCACAGCAAAAAGAATACGCTGCATATTTTGATAAACATTGGAGGGAACTTATAGATAAATATAGACCTTCAGTGTTATGGGCAGATATTGGAAGCCCTGGGGCGTATAATCCCATACCTATGATTGCAGATTACTACAATAAAGTTCCGGATGGCATTGTAAATAACCGGCATAAGTATACAGCCGGCGCAAAAGGTTACACTAATCCCGTTCCTTACGATTTCACCACTCCCGAATACCAGGTGCTTGATACTATCACAACAAAAAAATGGGAAACCTGCAGAGGCATCGGTCACTCATTTGGCTATAACCAGACTGAAGATGCAAATGATTTTTTATCTGTTGATGATCTGGTAGATGGCTTCATAGATATCGTAAGCAAAAATGGCAACCTGCTTCTTAATGTTGGACCAAGGGCTGATGGCAGCATACCCGAAGGTCAATTGCTTAGGTTACGTGGTTTGGGAAATTGGTTGAAAATAAATGGTGAATCTATTTATGGAAGCCGTGCATGGACACATTCTTCAGCAAAAACTTCGGATGGCAAAAGAGTCCGGTTTACAAAAAAAGAAAATACGCTGTACATATTTTTACTGGACGAGCCTTCGGGAAATGTGGTAACAATAAAAGATTTTACGTTGGATGTCGGCAAAAAGCTAACGCTGATAGATGGCAATTTTCCTGTCTCCTGTGCAAATGATGGATCTGATATAAAGATTACTTTACCTGCTAACTATAAGAAGTCAACCGCATATGTGCTGAAGACAATTAAAAATAAAATTAAAGTTGCCGGGTAATGGAAAATATTTGTAAACTGAATTTTTAATAGGGTAATTAATCAAATGAAAGGCACTCTGCTTTATGAGCCACAAAGCAGGTTGTATTAATTAAAATAAACAGAGCAGATATTGCCCTTAATAAGCAAAAGAATGATAGAGACAAGTAGAAATAATAGATATTAAAGATTGACTCCCTGTTTAATATCTATATATTTCCCTGGAAGCCTATTTATTGCTTATGAGTTCTGTTTTTCATTAAGCTAATGCTAAAGCCAACAATTATTATAATGCCTGGCAGCATAGTCAGAAAATCTTCCATGAGTTTAATTTTTTATTAAGCTTTAATTAATACATTTAGAATTAGCTTCTTTTATTAAGATTATCATCACAATCCAATAAAAGACTAAATATTAATCATAGGAATTGAAGATTTTAAATAGGAATTGAAGATTTTAAATAAGAATTGGAGATTTTAAATAGGAATTGGAGATTTTAAAATAACACTTAAGCGTTAGCTTTCATAACCTGTGACAGTTTAAGATCAAACATCAGAAAAAGTTAATTAATATTTGATGCTAGCCAGCTATCAAATACCAGGAAACTGTTATCAGGCTTTAATTGAAGATACTAAGTTAATACTTTAAAATGGAAATCCAATAATGGTGCTAAAAGTATTTGATAGTTGTCTTGTCTATAACTCTTAAAAGTGCTTTTCCTAATACCTGTCTCACTATGCCAAGAACTAATTACCCCAATTTTCCATTAGTTTCGGTTTTAAGGTGTCAGAGAATAATTAGTTTTACACCAAGTTAATAATTATAATGGCTAATCCAAATTTAAATACAGGAAAAGAAAATATTTCGGTGGCTGAGGCCGAATTTGAAAATAATATAAGGCCAAAAGAAATTGAAGATTTTGCAGGTCAGCCGCAATTGATAGAAAATCTAAGCATTTTTATAAAAGCTGCAAAATTGCGCGGAGAGGCTCTTGATCATATTTTATTTCATGGACCTCCTGGTTTAGGAAAAACCACATTGAGCCGGATTGTGGCGAATGAACTCGGTGTAAACATAAAAGAAACCAGTGGCCCGGTAATAGAAAAGCCGGGAGATCTGGCAGGCTTACTTACAAACCTTGAAGCAAACGATGTTTTATTTATTGATGAAATACACAGGCTTAGTAATGTGGTAGAAGAATACCTGTATGCTGCAATGGAAGATTTCAGGCTCGATATAATGATTGACACCGGGCCAAATGCAAGAAGTATTCAGATTAACCTAAATCCCTTTACGCTTGTAGGCGCTACAACACGAAGCGGCTTGTTAACTGCTCCTCTTTTATCAAGGTTTGGAATAAAATCGAGGCTTGAGTATTATAATGCAGATGTATTGAAAAAGATTGTAGAACGAAGTGCAGGCATTTTAAATACAGAAATTACAAGTGAGGCATCTTTTGAAATCGCACGTCGGAGCCGTGGCACACCGCGTATTGCAAATGGGTTATTAAGAAGGGTACGTGATTTTGCTCAGGTGTTAAGTAACGGAAAGATAGAGATTTCCATCGCTCAACATGCTTTAAAAGCGTTGAATGTAGATGAACACGGTTTGGATGAAATGGATAACCGGATACTGTTAGCAATAATTGAAAAATTTAAAGGCGGACCTGTCGGGCTTACAACCATAGCGACAGCAGTGGGCGAAGAACCCGGAACTATTGAGGAAGTCTATGAGCCATTTTTAATTCAGGAAGGCTTTATGCAACGTACGCCAAGAGGACGTGAAGTAACTATAAAAGCTTATGAGCACTTAGGCAAGAGAACACAGCCAAGGCCGGGAGGACTATTATTTTAAACAATGATTATACGTCTTAAATTTGTGAAAAGATGTTTTATGAAAATGTAGTTATTAAAGGAGAGCGTCAGAAATATAGTGTACAGGTGACAAAAAGCTTTTAAAAATAATGTATGCAGTTGCGAAAGAATATACAGAAACAGAGGACGAGTATGAGCAAATTAAGGAATTGGATAGAAGAAGGGGAATGCGGTTAAGCGGGCAGAGCAAAGGTTATAACTGGAGTGATGCAAAGAAAGTCATTTTCAAAAATTGAAATTATTCTCCCTTCTCCACAAGGAGAAGGGCTGGGGATGAGGCAAATTCATATCCTTCTCAAAAACTCGAACCTTCCCAATGCGCCCGCCAATTTGTTATTAATAAATCTCCTTGCTCTTTTAACCATAAGGTACATAATATAATATCCTGCAGCAATGCCAATTAAAATGCCTGTTAAGATGCCAAATAAAGAAACCTGGCTAAAAGAAAGATTAAAATGAAAAGCTGCATTCATCAGCGCCAATAAGACCATCCCCAAACACGCACCAAGAATAGAGGATATTATAACTATGATTCTTTTTATTATAAACATTTTTAAATTTTAATAGTTATCTCAAATCCAGTACCATATCGTGAAATGAAAAAACCCATGCAATAATGTCATGGGTTTTTGCTTTTAATAATCTATAAATAGTCTATTTTCTCCCTTCAGGGGCCGCGGCTTACGGCGCAACCAGCCTAAATCCGTTTCCGTGAATATTTACAATTTCGATATTAGGATCGTCTTTCAGGTATTTCCGAAGTTTGGCAATATACACATCCATGCTTCGTCCGTTAAAATAAGTATCGCTGCCCCAAATCCTTTTTAAGGCCTGTTCGCGTGCCAGCAAATCATTTTTATGTTCGGCAAGCATTTTTAGCAAGTCATTTTCTTTTGGTGACAATGTTTGCATTATTCCGCTGTGGCTCAATTCACGCAATTTAGGATTGAAGTGATAACTGCCAAGATCAAATTCAATATTTTCATTGATTCGATTTTCTTCTTCATTACGTTTTAAAATCGCTTTAATCTTCAGCAGCAGTACTTCACTGTCAAACGGTTTTGTAATGTAATCATCAGCTCCTAATTTATAACCCGCAATTATATCTTCCTTCATTGTTTTTGCGCTTATAAAAAACAAAGGCATATCAGGGTCTACATCCCGTACTTCTTCAGCTAATGTAAATCCATCCATGTTTGGCATCATAACATCAAGCAGGCATATATCATATTTTTCCCGTTGAAATGCAGCTAAACCCAAACGACCATCCCTTTCCAACGTTACATCATAATCATTCAGCTCAAGGTAATTCTTAAGAACCATACCTAAATTGGTATCATCCTCGCACAATAGAATTTTATATTTTCTGCCTTCCATAATATTCTTTTTTAAAATTTATATTAAAGATAGAACTATAAGAAAAAATAATACAACTTGTTGATATTTATTTTTTTATAAAAAATATCAATTTGTAAATTCTTTGTATAGGTTTTCAATGAAACGCGAAACAATATAACAACTAAATTGTTCTACCAACTTTTTTATTTCTAATATTTTGTAAAAATTATGCCATGCCCTGGTTTAATGAAATCCTTTTACGCTAAATACAACTATTCATTTTACACACTTAATAGAGAGTTAATTAATTTCGCCACTAATATTTAATCTGATTATGCTACTTACTCCCGATAATAAATTGAAGAAGTTGATTGTGATTGGTGACAGAGTCTTAATTCGTCTTTCTAAGGGTGATGAACGAACCCAAACGGGATTATATCTTCCGCCGGGTGTGCAGGAAAAGGAGAAAGTACAACAGGGATATGTAATCAAGACCGGACCAGGTTATGCAATTCCGCTTCCTGCAGAAAACGAACCATGGAAAAGTGAAGAAGAACAAGTCAAGTATGTTCCCCTCCAGGTGCGTGAAGGAGATCTTGCCATTTTTTTATTTGGCGCTGCGACTGAGATAGTGTATGAAGGGAAAAAATATTTTATAGTTCCCCAGAGTGCAATTTTAATGCTTGAACGGGATGATGAATTGTAGCAGTTATGTATTTTTATTTCGTCAGGCCATAAAACGTTTTATCATTAAGGCAGCAACAAGAGAAGTTATCATTCTTCTTCTAATACAATAAAGATTATAATTAATCGGAGCACTGTCTCTCCTTGTATATATTATATTATACTAAGTGATATTTTTGTAAATAAAATAAAAAGAGGCTGCCCTTTCGGAAACAACCTCACCATTTTGTTTTTAACTCCTTCGATTTTTCATATTGCAGTTGCAAAGGAACAATTTCATACAGCTAAAGCATATTTCATACGGCAAACAATGCAGAAGCACAATCATAAGCAAGCAACCCTAATTAAGCAAGCAATCGTTAGAGGCTATTTTAAATATAACAAGCGGATGCAAATAAACAACTTTTTTTTTAACTAACAAACGTTAGTTCATTTTTTTAAAATTTTTTTCAATAACTCGCTTAAGAAGCAATACTAACATATTAGGCAAATAGTCAAACCATGATTTTTAAACACTCTATAAAATATTAGTTTAAGAAGCATGAAAGCACTCCTGCATATTAGCAGAATGAAGCCTTGAAAAATCTCTGCTTTAAAAAAAAAATAAAAATTATAATGGAATTGTTTTAAAAACTGCCTAACTGCTGATATTGCTTTAAAAAAAGAATAATGAAAGAGTCTTATTATGACTAATTCATGACAGTGGAATTATGTCTCTGCTTTACATGCAGTTACCTTTGCAGTATTCTAACTAAAGGACTGTAATGTTAGCAGATAAAGAAAACCCGATCTTAAAATTTTTTCTGGTTGGTATTAATTATAAAAAGACAGAAGCTGCAATAAGAGGTCAGTTTGCTATCAATAATGATCAATATGCCAATATTTTAAATATAGCTCCTTCTTTGGGGCTTTCTGAACTTTTCATTCTCTCTACCTGCAACCGTACTGAAATTTACGGATTTGCTGATAATCCTTCTCAACTCATAAATATTCTTTGTACCCAAACTACCGGAACTAAAGAAACATTTTCAGAGTTTTGCTATGTAAAACGTGGTGACGAGGCAATTCAGCATTTCTTTGAAGTGGGAGCAGGTTTAGAGTCCCAGATTTTAGGTGATTATGAAATAATAGGACAAGTAAAACTTGCAGTAAAATTTGCTAAGGAGCGTGGATTTGTAAGCTCCTTTTCAGAAAGACTGGTAAACAGTGTTATCCAATCAACTAAGGTGGTAAAAAACCAGACTGCATTAAGCGGAGGAACAGTATCAGTTTCATTTGCAGCAGTACAGTATATTAAAAGGAATGTAAGTAAGATTGCCAGCAAAAATATATTGTTGGTTGGAGTTGGAAAGATTGGACGTAATACTTGCAAAAACCTGGTTGATTATTTACATACAAAAAAAATAACCTTAATAAACCGGTCAGAAGAAAAAGCAATGGAGTTGGCTGCGGAATTAGGTTTGCAATATGCACCTATTGATGAGTTGCCTTCTTACATCAAATCTTCAGACATTATACTTGTAGCGACCAACAGCAATGAACCTACTATTCTTAAATCTTATTTAGAAAACAACGGTAACAAACTTATCATTGATTTATCTATTCCCTACAACGTAGAAAAGAAAGCTCAGGAATTGCCCGATGTAACATTGATAAATGTTGATCAGCTTTCAAAATTAAAAGATGAAACGTTGCAAAAACGTATCGCTGAGATTCCTAAAGCTAAAGCTATCATTGCCGGGCATAAAGCTGAATTTTTAAAATGGAATGAAATGCGTAAAAGTGCACCGGTTATAAAAGCAGTGAAGCAAAAGCTGCACGATATGCATAATTGTGAACTGTATTTATCTTCATACCCTACCTATACATCCGATACAACCTCTCTTACGCCTGTTAACGTACAGGCCATACAAAAAGTCATAAAAAATATGGCCGTGAAAATGCGGAGTAAACACCAGCCCGGATGCTCTTATATTGAGGCAATCAATGATTTTATAACTACCCACAGGAATTAAGATGGACAGTAAGGTTTTAAGAATTGGAACCCGCGAAAGCCAGCTAGCAGTATGGCAGGCCAACCGGGTAAAGGAGTTATTGGCACAACATGGGTATAAAGCTGAACTGTTATATATAAAAAGTGAAGGAGATATAGATCTTCAAACTCCTCTTTATGAAATTGGCATTCAGGGAATTTTCACACGCAGTCTCGATATAGCCTTACTTAACAATCGTATTGACCTTGCTGTACATAGCATGAAAGATGTTCCCACGCGCTTACCAAAAGGTATAATACAATCTGCAGTTTTAAAAAGGGCATCCTATAAAGACTTGTTTGTTTATAAAGGAGACAGAGTAGATTTAGAGGAGGCATTGGGCTTGGTCAATGGTCAATGGTTGGAAAGCTCACCATTCACAACTCACCATTCACAACTCACCATTGCTACAAGCAGTATTCGCAGAAAAGCTCAATGGCTTAACAGGTATCCAAACCATAACGTAGAAAACTTAAGGGGCAATGTAAACACACGTTTACGAAAAGTAGCAGAAAGCAATTGGGACGGAGCCATTTTTGCTGCAGCGGGGTTGGATAGAATTGGATTGCGTCCGGAAACCTCAATAGAACTTGATTGGATGTTACCTGCTCCTGCACAAGGTGCAATTGTGGCAGTTTGCAGGGAAGAAGATGTTTTTTCTTTTGAAGCTTGTAACCATTTTAATGACAGCCCGACGGCGTTGTGCACAAAAATTGAAAAAGATTTTTTGAGAATATTACTTGGCGGATGTTCAACTCCCATTAGTGCATTAGCTGAAATTAAAAATGAAACACTGCTTTTTAAAGGAAATATTTTTACTGTAGATGGAAGCGAAAAAGTTGAGGTAGAAAAGACCGTCGGCATACATGAAGCTGAAAGTTTAGGCAAAAATGCTGCCCTTGAAATTTTATCTAATGGAGGACAAATAATTGCCGATAGTATCCATCATGAAAGATAAAAATATTCTGATACTAAGTACACGCCCATTAAATGAAGCATTAATTAATAAAGCTTCACAACATAAAGTTATTATCGACAGCCTTTCATTTATAAAAACAGAGAGCATAACAGATAATAACATTTCAGAAGAAATCAAAAAATTGGCATTGGAATCAATTACGGCAGTTTTTACAAGCATGAATGGCGCTCAGGCAGTAATTGAAGATTTATGTAAAAATGAACTGAAACCAGACTGGAAAATTTACTGTATCGGAGCTGCCACTCAATCTTTAGTCAAAGAATATTTTGTTTCAAATGCTATTGCCGGAACAGGAAAAAATGCAACAGAATTATCCCAAACAATTGTAAATGATGATGTGAGAGAAGTGATATTCTTTTGCGGAAATCAACGGAGAGAAGAATTACCTGAATATTTACAAAAAAACAAAATAAAGATAAAAGAAATTGCAGTGTACAGAACAAATGAAACACCTGAAAAAATCAACAAAAGATATAACGGAATATTGTTTTTCAGCCCAAGTGCAGTTAAAAGTTTTTTTTCTGTGAACAGTATTCCTTCTGATACTGTTTTGTTTTCTATAGGAAATACTACAGCCGATGCAATTAAAAAAACTTGTAACAATCCGATAATCATTTCTGGTTCTCCTTCAAAAGATAAATTAGTAGAGGAAGCAATAGCATATTTCGATAAAACAAATAAGTCAAATGACGGAACTGAAAAACGACCTTATATTAAGAGCTCTTCGCGGAGAAAAAACTGACCGTGTCCCTGTTTGGATGATGAGACAGGCAGGTCGTTACTTGCCTGATTATCTTAAATTAAAAGCCAAATATGATTTTTTTACAAGGGTACAAACACCTGAACTTGCCACAGAGATAACGCTTCAACCCATAGACCAGGTGGGTGTTGATGCTGCCATTATCTTTTCTGATATATTGGTCATTCCCCAGGCAATGGGTCTCGAAGTATTGATGGAAGAAGGCAAAGGTCCATCGTTACCTCATGTAATGAGAACACAGCAGGATGTTGATTGTTTAGTAACAGGTGATGTGGAAGAAAGTTTGAAATATGTAACAGATACTCTGTCTCTTACAAAAAAAGAATTAAATGGCCGGGTTCCATTAATTGGATTTGCAGGCGCTCCCTGGACAATCTTATGTTATATGGTCGAAGGAAAAGGAAGCAAGACATGGGATAAGGCAAAACAATTTGTTTACACACAGCCGCAACTTGCACATCAGTTGTTGCAAAAGGTTACTGATATCACAATCAATTATTTAAAAGCGCAGGTAAAAGCAGGTGCAGACATTGTACAGGTTTTTGACAGTTGGGCAGGCTCTTTAAGTCCGGCTGATTTCAAAACTTATGCTCAGCCCTATCTCGTTCAGATAACAGATGCATTAAAAGATTATGCGCCTGTTATTCTTTTTCCCAAGGGTACATGGTATGCTTTAGAAGACTTAAGTAAAACAAGTGCATCAGGACTTGGTTTAGATTGGTGTATTGAGCCTGAAATGGCAAGACAACTTACCGGTAACCGCGTTACCCTTCAGGGAAATTTTGACCCTTCAAAATTACTTGCTCCAATAGCTGAAATCAAAAAAAGTGTAAAGGAAATGATTGATGGTTTTGGTACACAAAGTTATATTGCAAACCTCGGCCATGGTATTACGCCCAACGTTCCTGTTGACCATGCTAAGGCGTTTGTGGAGGCGGTGAAGGAGTACAAATGTGAGTTGTGAGTGGTGAATTGTGTAAGTAAGAGTTTTCGATTAAACTGTATGCGCTTATTTTACTAATGATAATTAAAAAAATAAATTATGTTTCTACAATTGGCACATACAAAAATTACAGGTGTATCATCAAACGAGGAAGTTCACACTTGAATCTTATAAACTTACTAAGTTATTCCCACCAGATGAAAGATTTGCGATGGTATAACAAATTAGAAGAGCTGCGTTATCTGCTCATTTAAATCTGGCAGAAGGTGCATCAAGAAAGTCACTAAACGAAAGGAAGAGATATTTTGAAATAGCCAGAGGTTCAGTTATTGAAGTGGATGCTGCGATTGAAATTGCTTTTGAATTAGAATATGTTACAATGAAGGAATTGGAAGTCTTAGGAAAGGCCATAGTTGATACTTTTAAATTATTAACCGGATTAATAGATAAGGAATAAATTCACTACTCACTACTCACAAAATGAGTATTAAAGAAACCTGGATAACATTCATCCTTCAACTGCAAAATGATATTTGCTATGCATTAGAAAAATGTGATGGCAAAGCAAAGTTTGCAGAAGATGCATGGGAGCGCCCGGAAGGAGGAGGAGGGAAGACACGTGTAATTTCAAATGGAGATGTTTTTGAGAAAGGCGGTGTAAATACCTCTGTTGTCTATGGAGATGTAACAGATGCGATGCGAACACAATTGAAGATTGATGGAGCAGGATGGTTTGCATGCGGAATATCATTGGTTATTCATCCTTACAATCCTTTTGTGCCTACGGTTCATGCCAATTATCGCATGTTTGAATTGTACAATGAAAACCAGGAAGTAATAGACAGATGGTTTGGAGGTGGCACAGACCTTACACCATATTATTTGTTCGAAGAAGATGCAAAGCATTTTCATCAAACGTATAAAAATGCCTGTGATGATTTTGATACATCATTCTATAAAAAGTTCAAGGAAGAATGTGACAACTACTTTGTCAACTGGCACCGCAACAAAGAGCGCAGGGGCATTGGCGGAATTTTTTATGATTATAAAAGACCGACTGAAGACAAGGACGTAAACTTCTGGATGGACCTTGCAAAGTCTTGTGGTTATGCATTTATTGATGCATATATTCCTATTGCAGAAAAAAGAAAAAATACTTTTTTTAATGCTAATCACAGACACTGGCAGGAGATCCGACGAGGCCGTTATACTGAATTTAATTTAGTGCATGACCGTGGTACTTTATTTGGCTTAAAAACAAATGGGAGAACTGAAAGTATTTTAATGAGCTTACCTCCAACTGTGCGTTTTGAATATAATTATCACCCAAAGCCAGGTAGTGAAGAAGATAAGTTGTTACAAGCTTGTTTGCATCCGGAGGAATGGTTGCCCGAAGAAAAGGAACCACAAAGCCACAAAGGACACTAAGGTTTGTGCTGCTTTGTGCCTCAGTGTCGTAATAGTTCAACAAATGAATAAAATATGTATTTACAAAGAAGAAACAGGATATTGAGAACAACATCCACCATTAGAAGCCTCGTGGCCGAGACTACACTTACTCCAAATGATTTTATTGCTCCTTTATTTATAGATGAAGGAGAAAATATAGAAACGGAAATAGCTTCCATGCCCAATTACTTTCGCAGAAGTTTAGACCTTACTGTTAAAGAAGTAAAAGAACTTTCGATCCTGGGCATTAAAAGTGTTTTGCTGTTTATAAAGTGTAAAGATGAACTGAAAGATAATACCGGTAAAGAAGCCTGGAACAAAGATGGTTTGATGCAAAGAAGCATTATGGCTATAAAAGAAGCTGTTCCGGAGATGTATGTCATGACAGACGTTGCCTTAGACCCTTACTCCTCTTACGGGCATGACGGTATTGTTGAAAATGGTGAAATAGTAAATGACTCTACAGTGGAAGCATTGGTAAAAATGAGTGTAAGCCACGCAGAAGCAGGTGCAGATATGGTAGCCCCAAGCGATATGATGGATGGCCGTATCGGAGCTATCAGAGAAGGACTGGAAGAACAGGGATTTAGCAAAGTAGGCATAATGGCTTATAGTGCAAAGTATGCCTCTTGTTTTTACGGTCCTTTCAGAGATGCCCTTGACAGCGCTCCCGGTTTTGGTGATAAAAAGACTTACCAAATGGATTACTCGAATCGCATCGAAGCTATAAAAGAGACATTAATGGACATAGAAGAAGGCGCAGATATCGTTATGGTCAAGCCTGGCCTTCCTTATCTGGATATCGTTCGTGAAGTTAAAAATGCGGTTGATGTACCGGTTAGTGTTTATAACATTAGCGGCGAATATGCAATGATAAAAGCGGCTGCAAAAATGGGTTGGATAAACGAAGAAAAAGCCATTATAGAAACATTGACTGCTTTTAAAAGAGCAGGCGCAGATTTGATAGCTTCATATTTTGCAAAGGACGCCGCCCGCCTATTAAGTTCCTAAACCACAGAGACAGATAGATACCGAGTTTCACAGAGACGCTATGTTCCTTCGTGCCGTTTTGCCTCTGTGGTTCAAAAAAAACACATGATAGAAAAAAGCAAACAATTATTCGAACGGGCACAGCAAAGCATACCAGGCGGAGTAAATTCACCAGTACGTGCGTTCAAAAGTGTAGGTGGTACTCCCATATTTATAGAAAAAGCCAAAGGTGCATACTTATATGATGCAGATGGAAACAGGTATATAGATTATATTTCTTCGTGGGGACCAATGATATTAGGTCATGCTTATGAACCGGTCATTAAGGCAATACAGGAACATGCGGCATATTCAACCTCTTACGGCGCTCCAACAGAGCTGGAAGTTGAAATGGCTGAGTTGATTATAAGCATGGTACCAAATGTTGACCTGGTAAGAATGGTAAGCAGCGGTACTGAGGCCTGCATGAGTGCTTTACGTCTGGCACGGGGATATACAGGAAAAAATAAGGTAATAAAATTTGAAGGACATTATCATGGGCATGCCGATAGTTTTTTAGTAAAGGCAGGAAGCGGTTTGGCTACTTTTAGTATCCAACAGGTTCCGGGTATTACTGCAGGAGTTGCAAATGATACATTAGTTGCTTCCTATAATAATCTGGAAAAGGTTAAAGCATTGACAGCAGAAAACAAAGGTGAAGTTGCCTGTATTATTCTTGAACCCATAGCAGGAAATATGGGCTGTATTTTACCTCAACCAGGGTTTTTAGAAGGCGTAAGACAACTGTGTGATCAAGAAGGTATTGTTTTAATATTAGACGAAGTAATGACCGGATTTAGACTAGCTGCAGGAGGTGCGCAGGAAAAATTAGGCATAAAAGCAGACCTTATTACTTATGGAAAAGTAATCGGAGGCGGGATGCCAGTTGGCGCTTTTGGTGGAAAACGTGAAATAATGGAACACATTGCACCCTTAGGAAATGTATACCAGGCCGGAACACTAAGCGGAAACCCTATTGCCATGATAGCAGGTTATACCACTTTAAAAACTTTAAAAGAAAATCCATCTATTTATACAGAATTAAATGAAAAAACTCTTTACCTGAAAAATGGATTGGATAAAGTTTTAAAAGCGTGGCGCCAACATTATGTAATTAATCAGTTTGGTTCTATGATCAGTATACACTTTAGCAATCAACCTGTCACTGATTTTACAAGTGCAGCTTCGGCCAACAATAAATTATTCGGTAAATTTTTTCATGCTATGCTTAACAGAGGTATTTATTTACCTCCTTCTGCTTTCGAAAGTTGGTTTTTAAATAATGCGCTTTCTTTTGGAGATTTAGATGAAACAATTCAGGCAGCGAAAGACAGTTTGGAGGAGATAGGTTAATCTTTGCTGGCATAGCTAAATATCGGCAAAACATAAGTTATTTATAGTGATAATGTGCAGCATGTATAACAATTGCAGTTTGGTACTTCGTAAATAAGCTTGTGCTCTTCATTGATGCTTCTGGCTTACCTAAGCCTTCAACAAGGATTTTTCTGAAGGCTTCAATTAATTGAAATATTTTTTTGAGGAGTTTTAAATCATTTAAAGACCAAAATAACATGTTTTCAAATGAATTATCTGAAAGAATAATTTTTTTCAAGGCATCAACTTATTTCGAATCTCGTCAATATCATTAAAGTCTTTTACTTGACCCTTATTTACCTGGTCAACAGATTCTGCTAATCGCTTCAGATTTCGCAGAACTGTTTGAAAGATATGCAATTTTAAATATCAAAAGATTCTGATTTTACCCTTTTCTATTTCGGCAGCAACAACTCACATGGTTTCAAACCTGTATGCTTTTTGAAAGCAGTGGAAAAGTGTGAAATGGAAGAATAACCCAATATTGCAGAAACATCAGTGACACTAAGGCCTTTTTCGTACAAAAGATACTTTGCATGCTCCATACGTTGCTGCTGGTAAAAATCAAAAATGGTCGTGCCAAAAATCTCCTTAAAACCTTTTTTTAAATAACACTCGTTAATGGCCACTTTCCTGCTTAATTCTTTAATAGTAATAGGGTCGCCAATGTGCTGCAGCAACACTTCGCGTGCATTTAAAATCTTTTCTCTGTCAAGGTCATTTGCAAGGAACTTGCAGGAAAAAACTTCTTCTTTTTCATTTACAAGACATTCAAGGCTATATAATAACAGCTCATGTATTTTTGCATTTACATATATATTCTCCATGCTGCCGCTGTAGCTATGATTCAGTAACGAATCTAAAACTGTCCGCTTTCTGTTGCATACAGGAAAAATCTTTGTGAAAGATGAAGTGTGTTTAAAAGCTAATACCTCATCTTTTATATTGCTCAATTTTATATTTAGCGTAAACTGGTTGAGAAAGGTATTTGTGAAGTGAAAGGTAAAGACATCTGCAGTATACACTTTTCCCTTGCAGTTATCAACAGATAATGCATTACATTTATTACAATTTTTTTCTTCACAAAACCGGTTGCCTGTACTGCAATAGCGCAGTTCGAGATAGTTTTTATGTGCTTCGTTAACATGGTAATGATACACCATCATACCTGTATCTTCAGCAGCAACAGGATGATGTGCATAATAACGTTTAATCGAGTACTCTATCGCCCCGGGAATGTTTTGCTCTTTCTGATAAAGCAGATCCATTGCAGTATCAATAGTGAGTTGATTAGCAGCTTTTAATATGTCTGGTGGTTGTAACATCGCACCACAAAAATAATGTATTGATATTTCAATTAATGGTCTAAATGTCTTTAGCAAGTCATATTCTGCAAAAGAACGTTCCTATCTCCACTGGTTACATTATTTTCAATTATTGTTTCTTTTCGATCTTTTCTAGCTTGATCATACAAACTCTTTCATATCTTTCGACTGCCAATCTTTAATTACCCGTATTTTTAATTACCAATTATAATATGACTTCCTGTCCGTTGGACGTCGTAATTTATTTGCAGTGAAATTCAATAGCAGCAAGCCTTTCAAAGAATTTTATTAAACTTCATAACTGTAAATTACTATTAACATTTTTGATTTTCCGGCAATTTCAAATTTAAATTTGGTATAGTAGATTTGGTGCATAATGGATTAAGAGAAAGCTCCTCTGAATCTTATTAACTGCCATTAATAAGAAAACAAGTAAAGAATATCAGAACTTTGAGGAAGTAAAGAAATAAAATTTACGATAGAACAACAATCCTTATTCTACGCACTGCTGTTTCTTAAAAACGATTGCCTGTCATTATATATTTTAGTGCATTTTAAGTAAAAATTATTTACATTTTTAAACCTTTCGATTTATGACAGGTACCGGATTATACTCGCCTGAATATGAGCAGGATTCCTGCGGAATTGGTTTTGTAGCTAACGTAAAAAATAATAAATCTCACCAAACTGTTTCAGATGCATTAACCGTATTGGAGAATATGGAACACCGGGGTGCCTGCGGATGTGAAAATAATACCGGTGATGGTGCAGGTATAACTATCCAGACACCTCATGAATTCTTTTTTGATGAATGCATAAAAAACGGCGTTCACCTGCCTTCTTTCGGAAAGTATGCCGCCGCAGTCATTTTTTTTCCTAAGGATGTGCCATTAAGAGAAGAATGCAGGGATATCTTTAACAGGTCTGCTGAAAAGCTTGGGCTTGAAATTCTTCATTATAGAAAAGTGCCGGTAAACCCGAATGGAATCGGTCAATCTGCTTTGTCAGTAGAGCCGGAAATGGAACAGGTCTTTATATCATGCCCTGATTATATTTCAAATCCGGAGGACTTTGAAAGAAAGCTTTTTGTATTACGAAACTATGCGAGTCATACAATAAATAATTCCGTAAAAAAAGACGAAATTGGATTTTATATAGCTTCTCTTTCATATAAAACTGTTATATACAAAGGACAATTAACAAGTTCTCAGTTAAGAAATTATTTTCCTGATCTTAATGACAGAAGAGTTGTTTCAGCTTTCGCATTAGTGCATGCAAGGTTTGCTACCAACACTTTCCCTTCGTGGAAGCTTGCACAGCCTTTCAGGTATATGGCTCATAACGGGGAAATAAATACTTTGCAAGGCAATCTGAACTGGCTAAAAACCAGTGAAAGAGGATTTACTTCTCCTTATTTTACCCATGAAGAAATGGAGATGATCCTGCCGGTTATCACTCCAGGCCAATCAGATTCTGCCTGCCTTGATAATGTTATAGAATTACTCGCTCTGACAGGCCGTTCACTTCCTCATGTTATGATGATGCTTATACCTGAAGCCTGGGATGGTAATGAGTTGATGGATCCTGTAAAAAAAGCTTTTTACGAATTTCATGCGGCCTTTATGGCTCCATGGGATGGACCCGCATCTATTTCCTTTACAGATGGTAAAATGATAGGAGCAACACTTGACAGAAACGGATTACGTCCTTCACGATATGTAGTTACCCACGATGACAGGGTAATTATGGCTTCAGAAACCGGAGTTCTTCCCGTTGATCCTGCAATGGTAAAAGAGAAAGGAAGGTTACAACCAGGTAAAATGTTTGTGGTAGACCTTGAAAATGGAAGAATTATCAGTGACGATGAATTGAAGAAAACAATTTGTTCGCAAAAGCCATACAGCGAATGGCTGAATAAATATAAGATAAGGCTCGAAGAATTGGCAGAGCCACGTGTCCTGTTTACCAATCTTGAGCACGATCAGATTTTTAAATACCAAAAAAGTTTCGGTTATTCTACCGAAGATGTCGAGACCACTATTGCCCCTATGGCTTTAGACGCAAAAGAGCCCATAGGTTCAATGGGTACTGATGTTCCCTTAGCAATATTAAGTGATCGTCCCCAACACTTGAGCAGTTATTTTAAACAACTTTTTGCACAAGTAACCAATCCGCCTATTGATCCTATCAGGGAAAAATTGGTGATGTCTCTGTCAACGTTCGCAGGCAGCAATGGAAATATTTTAATTGAAGATCCCCTGGCATGCCATAGCGTTGCCTTAGACCAGCCCATTCTTACTAATCACCAGTTAGAGAAGATCCGCAGTATTGATACAGGCATGTTTCATGGAAAAACTTTACAAACCTATTTCAGGGCAGACGGTAAACCGGGTTCTTTACAAAAAGGGCTTGACCGTTTGTGCCGTTATGCCTTCGATGCAGTCGAAGATGGATATAAATTAATTATATTATCCGATCGTGCAATTGATTCTGGTCATGCTCCCATTCCTTCGTTGCTCGCAATTTCTGCTGTTCACCATTTTTTGATACGTAAAGGTTGTCGGGGGCAGGTAGGTATTGTGGTAGAAGCTGGTGATATTTGGGAAGTTCATCACTTTGCCTGCCTGATAGGTTTTGGAGCTACTGCTATTAACCCATACCTCGCATTCGCAACTATTCACGATCTTAATCAACGAGGTAAAATTAAGACCGACCTTGATGATAAACAGTTAAGTAAAAATTATATTAAGGCGGTTAATGAGGGATTATTGAAAGTGTTCTCTAAAATGGGGATTTCTACTTTACAATCCTACCAGGGGGCACAGATATTTGAAATAATTGGTATTAATAAATCAGTTGTTGATAAACATTTCACAGGTGCACCATCACGAATAGAAGGAATTGGGTTAGATGAAATAGCGAAAGAAACATTAGCTAAACATTTTGTAGCATTTAAAAAGAAAAGTGAGCCATTTGAAAGATTAACAGAGGGTGGCGTTTATGAGTGGAGGAAGAATGGCGAATTTCATCTCTTCAATCCTCAGACTGTTCACTTGCTGCAATATTCAACAAAAATGAATGATTACAACACCTTTAAAAAATATTCTAAGCATGTAAACGATCAAAGTGAAAAAGCGTGTACATTAAGAAGTTTATTTCAGTTCAGACCCAACCGTCCCTCCATCTCAATTGACGAAGTAGAACTCGCAGAAAACATATACAAGCGATTTGCCACCGGAGCAATGAGTTTTGGTTCTATTTCGCATGAAGCTCATTCCACTTTAGCCATTGCTATGAATCGTTTAGGAGGTAAAAGCAATACGGGTGAGGGCGGTGAAGATGAGATTAGGTATGAGCCCCTGCCAAATGGAGATTCTTTAAAATCAGCTATTAAACAGGTAGCATCTGCAAGATTTGGAGTAACGAGCTACTATCTGACAATGGCAGAAGAACTGCAGATTAAAATGGCCCAGGGCGCCAAGCCCGGAGAAGGGGGGCAATTACCGGGACATAAAGTTGATGATTGGATCGGAAGGGTTCGTCATGCTACACCTGGCGTCGGCTTAATTTCCCCGCCTCCGCATCACGACATATATTCTATTGAAGATTTGGCCCAGTTAATTTTTGATTTAAAAAATGCAAATCGTGCTGCAAGAATTAGTGTAAAGCTTGTATCAAAGGCAGGTGTAGGTACCATAGCTGCAGGTGTTGCAAAAGCAAAAGCCGACTCTATATTGATTTCCGGACATGATGGCGGAACAGGCGCTTCACCGGTCACATCAATAAAACATGCCGGATTACCATGGGAACTGGGATTAGCAGAAACACATCAAACCTTAGTAAAAAATAAATTACGCAGTCGCGTAGTCGTACAAACAGACGGACAGTTAAAGACCGGAAGAGATATAGCAATTGCAACTTTATTGGGTGCAGAAGAATGGGGAGTTGCAACAGCAGCGCTTATTGTCGAAGGTTGTATTATGATGCGCAAATGTCATTTAAATACCTGTCCTGTAGGCGTTGCTACCCAGGATGCGGAACTTAGAAAACGTTTTACAGGAGAGGCCGAACATGTAATTAATTTCTTTAAATTCATTACACAGGAATTAAGAGAAATAATGGCCGAACTTGGTTTTAGAACTGTTGAAGAAATGGTAGGCCAGTCTGATTGTCTCGAACAAAAAAGTGATGTTAATCATTGGAAATACGGAAAGCTTGATTTATCTAAAATCTTATATAAAGAACCTGCAAGCGCAGGAACAGGTTTATACAAGCAGGAAGAGCAGGATCATGGTCTTGATAATGTGCTTGACTGGAAACTATTGGAAGTAGCTAAGGCTGCTTTACTAAATGGAGAAAAGGTGTATGGCTCTTTCAAAATAATAAATACAGACAGAACCGCCGGCACTATTGTATCTCATGAAATATCCAAATTGTTTAAGTCAAAAGGTTTACCCGAAGATAGCATTCACTTTAAATTTACAGGTACTGCCGGCCAAAGCTTTGCTGCATTTAATACAAACGGGGTAACGCTTGAACTGGAAGGTGATGCAAATGACCATTTTGGAAAAGGATTATCAGGTGCAAAACTGATTGTATATCCATCGAAACACGCAACATTTGTACCTGAAGACAATATTATAATAGGTAACGTGGCCTTCTACGGAGCTACCTCAGGAACAGCTTATATAAGAGGTAAGGCTGGTGAACGTTTTGGTGTTCGTAATTCCGGAGCTGACGCAGTAGTCGAGGGTGTAGGCGATCATGGATGTGAATATATGACCGGAGGTCGGGTAGTTGTTTTGGGTGATACCGGAAGAAATTTTGCAGCAGGTATGAGCGGAGGTATTGCTTATGTCTATGATGTAAAGGGTATGTTCAGCACACTTTGCAACAAAGAAATGGTTGATCTTGATCCTGTACTTGAAGAAGATACAGACGAGCTAAGAAAAATGATTGAAAATCATTACAGGTATACAGACAGCAGTGTTGCTAAGTTCGTGCTGGACGACCTTGACAACCAGTTAAAAAACTTCATTAAAGTATTTCCTAAAGATTATAAGAAGGCCCTTGCAGATACCAGGCACAAGCAGGTGGAAAGAATTGAGAATAATAATTTTTAAACAAGCTGTATATCTATATTCAACATCGTTGTATCACTCACTGCAACGGCATCAGGAATTCAACGACTTAAAAATTTACAATCTATAAATTATACTGTTTCTGTAAGTTCAATTGAATTGAAAATGTACAAGTGTGCGACGCAAGAGACGCTAATAAGAGAGACAAGGTTTGTTACAAAAAAATAATATCAGTAAAATAAGAATATGGGAAAGCCAACAGGTTTTTTAGAATTTACAAGAGAGCTCCCAAAGAAAAGACCTGTAGAAGAAAGGGTACATGATTTTAATGAATTTGTGCAACTCTATGAGGAGGAGAAACTGAACAATCAAGCGGCAAGATGCATGGATTGCGGTGTCCCTTTTTGCCATAATGGCTGTCCGGTAGGTAATCTTATTCCAGATTTTAATGATGCAGTCTATCGAAGAAACTGGAAAGAAGCTTATGAGATTCTTTCTGCCACAAATAATTTTCCTGAATTTACCGGACGCATTTGCCCTGCCCCGTGTGAAAGTTCTTGTGTACTTGGTATAAACCAGCCGGCAATAACAATAGAAGAAATTGAAAAACATATAATTGAGATTGCTTTTCAAAAGGGATATGTGCAACCATTCAAAGGCATTGTAAGAACGGGTAAAAAAGTAGCTGTTGTTGGCTCTGGCCCTGCTGGTCTTGCAGCAGCAGCTCAATTGAATTATGCGGGACACACTGTTACTGTATACGAAAGGGACGATGAACCTGGAGGGTTGTTGCGTTATGGTATTCCTGATTTTAAACTCGAAAAATGGGTGGTGGAGAGACGTATAAAATTAATGGAGGAAGAAGGTGTCATATTTAAATGTAATTCAGAAGTTGGGGTAAATGTAGGTATGAATGATCTCCTCAGAATTAATCATGCAATTGTTTTGGCAGGTGGTTCTACCATTCCACGAGACTTAAAAATCCCGGGACGTGGGCTCAAAGGGGTAGCTTTTGCTATGGATTTTCTAACGCTTCAAAATAAAAGGGTAAGCAAAAAACCAGCAGATAATGATTTTACAGCGACAGGAAAAAATGTTGTTGTTATAGGCGGGGGAGATACAGGCAGTGATTGTGTTGGTACATCTAACCGTCACGGAGCTATCTCAGTAACTCAGTTTGAGTTATTACCTAAACCACCGGAAAGCCGTACTGACTATATGCCGTGGCCGACTTATCCCATGGTTTTAAAAACAACCTCCTCTCATGAAGAAGGAGCAGATCGCAAATGGGCAGTATCCACAAAAGAATTTATCGGTGATGAAAATGGAAATCTGAAAGCATTAAAAATCGTGGATCTTGAATGGAAACTTACGGCAGATGGAAGACCTGCGCAATTTGTTGAAGTTCCGGGAAGCGAACGGGAAATCCCTTGTGAAGTAGCCTTGCTTGCAATGGGCTTTTTACATCCTCAACATACGGGTTTACTTAATGAACTTGGAGTTGAACTTGACGAAAGAGGAAACGTAAAAGCTAATGATAAATTATATCAAACAAATATTCATAAGGTTTTTTCTGCAGGTGATATGCGTCGCGGCCAGTCTCTTGTAGTATGGGCGATAAATGAAGGAAGACAATGTGCAGCTAAAGTAGATGAACATTTAAGCGTTACAGGTATACTTAAATAAATTAGATTTAAGAGCATTAAAATTTTTTTTAAAGAGTTGCTTTTAGCAACTCTTTTTTTATAAAAAAATATCAAAATGCATTCCAAGTACTAATATAAATAAAAAATATATAAATTTTTTTATTCAAAAATGGAAAAATAACGGTTACCCCTTAAGATTTTTTGTATTAATTTAGTAAAAAATATTAATTCTTTATTTATTAATGTAACTTAAATAACCATGAACACACTTACTTTAAAAAAAGTAACGCCATTTTTACTATTATCGGCCATTGCAATTGGAGCCATTTTCATTCCTTCCCTGCCTGCTTTTAATGATGCAGGTAAATATAATACTGCTGATATTGCATGGATAATAGTTGCTACTGCGCTTGTATTTTTAATGACTCCTGGTTTAGCCTTTTTCTATGGTGGAATGGTACATAGAAAAAATGTGATTTCCACAATGATCAAAAGTGTAGCCGCGGCTGGGGTAGTAAGTGTTTTATGGGTAATCGTTGGCTTTAGTCTTTGCTTCGGTGATTCTATCGGGGGTTTTATCGGAAATCCTTTTACCCATTTTTTCTTTAAAGGTGTAGTGTCTGGTGCCCCCTGGAGTTTAGCGCCTACTATTCCCTTGCTATTATTTTCTTTATTTCAGCTCATGTTTGCAATTATTACTCCCGGGCTTGTGGTAGGGGCTGTTGCAGAAAGAATAAGATTTACATCGTATATTTTATTTATCGCACTCTTCAGTTTATTAGTATATGCTCCTATAGCACACTGGTCGTGGCACCCTGATGGTTTTTTATTTAAAATGGGTGCTCTTGATTTTGCAGGAGGAACAGTCGTTCACATTTCTGCCGGTTGTGCAGCATTAGCAGGTGCTCTTGTATTAAAGCGCAGGCAGGTGCATCTAGAACATAAAGAAATTCCACCAGCTAATATTCCATATGTTTTAATAGGAACTGGATTGCTTTGGTTTGGATGGTTTGGATTTAATGCAGGTTCTGCTTTAGGCGCAAATGCCCTTTCAGTTTCAGCCTTCGCGACAACTAATACTGCAGCCGCTGCTGCAGGCTTATCCTGGATGTTTTTTGATGCTCTCCGGGGTAAAAAACCTTCCGTTTTAGGTTTTTGTATAGGTGCAGTTGTAGGCCTGGTCGCTATCACTCCTGCTGCAGGCTATGTTGCTATACCTCAGAGTATATTCATAGGTTTTGTTGCTGCTATTATATCTAATATAGCAGTTTATTACAAGCAGAAATCAAGGTTAGATGATACACTTGATGTGTTTCCTTGTCATGGAATTGGCGGTATGGTAGGTATGATAATGACAGGTATTTTTGCAACGAAGACTGTAAACAGTGCAGGAGCAGACGGGTTGTTATATGGCAATGCTTCTTTCCTTCTTACTCAATTAAAGGCCCTGTCTATTGTTGTTGCATATAGCTTTATAGTTTCTTATGGCATATTTAAATTTATCAATTATGTTCTTCCGCTTCGCGTAACTTCTGAAGAAGAGGAGTTAGGTTTAGATGCAAGTCAGCATGATGAAAAATATATGCAGGGAACGTTGTTGATTCATAACAATGGTACTCTAAAAGAAGAAATGGTTGACAAATAAAATATTTTAAGCTTTCCACGATCAATAAAAAAGGTACGACTTTATTAAGCTTCGGCAAAAGCTTACAGCCGTACCCTTTATTAATACCTAAAACCAAAAAACAATGTTACAAAAAATTTTGTTAACAGGCCTCACTATGGCTGTTATTTCCGCAAGTTTTTCTCAGGAAACCTCGCCTGATTCTGTTAAAAATTCTGCCGCCGCTACCCCGGCCCCCTTTAAGCTATCAGGTTCAGCAGATGCTTATTATAGGTTTAATTTTCAAAATCCTAAAGAAGGGTCCATTCCTTTTAATAATGCTACCAGTTTTACAAACTCTCAAAACTCGTTTGAGTTGGGAATGGCATCAATAAAAGCAGAACACTCTATAGGCAAAGTCGGAATAGTCGCTGACCTTGGATTCGGACGCAGAGCTGAAGAGTTCTCTTATAATGATAGCAGAACTTTACAGGTAATTAAACAGGCTTTTGTCACTTATTCTCCTTCTTCCCATGTTAAATTTACTATGGGTAAGTGGGCCACTCATATCGGGTATGAGCTTGTAGACGCCTCTGCCAACAGAAACTATAGCATGTCGTATATGTTTACCAGTGGCCCCTTCTTTCATACCGGTCTTAGAACAGATTTTACTTTTGGAAAATCCGGCTTTATGATAGGAATTGCTAATCCTACTGATTTTACAACAACAAGTTCACCTACGAAAACCTTAATTGCCCAATTCAGTACCGGCAGTAAGGATGACAAATTAAAAGCATATTTCAATTACCAGGGGTACTTTGGTGCAAGCAACTCTATACCATCTGCAGCAAGTCTAAACCAACTTGATCTGGTAGTTACAGGAACTGTAAGTTCCAAATTCAGCATTGGATATAATGGAACAATTCAATTTGTGGATGATCAAGTTGACAATAAAACAAAAAAATGGTGGGGTTCTGCCTTATATCTCAATTATGATCCTACTTCTGCGTTTGGCTTAACATGGAGAAATGAGTATTTTGGTGACAAAAAAGACGCTCTAAAAATAGGGTCTGATGTTTTCGCCTCCACTCTTTCTGCAATTTTCAAAATTGAAAATTTTAAAATTATTCCCGAGTTACGCCTGGACAATGCTTCTGAAAACAGGTTTACTAAAAATGATGGAACAACAGCAAAAACTACTGTAAGCGCTATACTCGCTGCAGTTTACTCTTTATAAATAACTGTATAACCACTTCAAACAGTAACTCTCCTTTTATTTTTAAAGTATTTCAATTATAAACTATAAAGCCAAAAACATACAACTATCTTTCAAATTAATTAAAGCAGTTTTTAAGAGTAACGCTAAACTTCTTACTTTTTTTTGTTTTTTAGTATTAGTGCTCCTAACCATTCCGGCTCTGGCTCAGGATCCTACAGGTGCTGCTACTGGTACCGCAAAAGATGTCACTGCAGCAACAGCAGGACAACCTACCTCTAAAGAAATGGCCGATACTGCAGGGCACAACAAGATTGCAATAAACATAATGTGGACACTTATTTGTGGCTTCCTTGTAATGTTTATGCAGGCGGGATTTGCTTTGGTTGAAACGGGTTGGTTCAGCTAAAAATATTTTTGGCAGCTCTTGCTATTATCGATGATTTGGGAGCAGTGATAACTATTGCAATATTTTATACTGCAAAATTACATTTCACTTATTTATTATTTGGAATGGCGGCTTTAGGTTCAGTATGGTTTATGAACTGGCTTAAAGTTAAAAGAACAGTATATTATGTTTTACCTGGCATCCTTCTGTGGTATTGTTTATTCAATTCAGGAATTCATGCAACAATTGCAGGAGTTTTAATGGCCTTTAGTTTACCGTTACCCAAATTGGCTAAAATAGAGCATTTGTTGCATTACCCTGTTAATTTTATTATCATGCCTTTATTTGCTCTTGCCAATACAGCAATAATGCTTCCTTCTGATTTGGGTCATGCTTTTACATCTACCATAAGTTTTGGCATATTGACCGGCTTGGTATTAGGTAAGCCATTGGGTATCTTTTTGTTTTCCTTTATTGCATCAAAATGTGGTATAGCCTCATTGCCTTCAAAAACTTCGTACAAACAACTATGGGGAATTGGTTTGTTAGGCGGAATTGGTTTTACAATGTCTATTTTCACCACTTCTCTTGCATATAATCAAGAAAGTATACAAGTAATCTCTAAGGTTTCTATTATTGCTGCTTCCATAGTTGCCAGTGTGATAGGTTATGCTTATTTATATCTTTTGAAACCAGTATTATCGGTATCTTTTCCAAAAGCTGCTTTACAGGAAGAGTCCTCTATCCAGTTAGAAAATATACCTGCTCTTGGATAGTTAGTTATGATTTAAGAATCTATTCACTATTGTAATACTTAAATAACGTAAGGCAGAATTTATTTGTAAAGATAGAAAACCGATTAAACGCACAACTTGTTAAAACTCCTGATCTTCGGATAAAGAAGTGCTTTCAACTCTTTAATTTCTATCTCAAAAACAGCATCTCCCTATACTTAGGTAATGTCCATTCTTCATCGGCTACCAGCAGTTCCAATTTATCGAGATTATAACGAATTTTATCAAAATACTTTTCTTTTACTTCTGTGCAATATTGGATCGCTTTTTCGCGGCTGTCAGGTATGGTGTTACAAACTTTCCGCGCTTCAATCATATTAGTTACATCTTCACTTACAGCGCTTATAAGATCTGAAAGTCTTTGAAGCACTTTATTTTGATTTTTATATGAGTTCTCATCGAAACCTAATTCTTTTAAACCTTTGATATTGTTGATTAGTGTATTTTGATATTTAACTGCTGACGGTAAAATATAGTTTGTAGTTATTTCTCCCATTACCCTGGCTTCTATTTGTACCTTCTTTATATATTTTTCCAATTCTATTTCATGACGCGCTTCCAGTTCATCATGTTGGTAAACACCGTTATGTTCAAAAAGCCGCTTTGCCTTTTCTGTTATCATTGCGTCTAAAGCAAGCGGTGTTGTTTTTACGTTAGGCAGTCCGCGTTTTTCAGCTTCCTGCGTCCACTCTTCGCTGTACCCATCGCCTTCGAAAAGAACATTTTTACTATCAACTATATATCTTTGAATGGTATGCATTAAGGCTACTTCTCTCTTTTCACCTTTTTCAACCAAACTATCCACTTCTTTTTTAAAGTTTCTTAAAGTTTCTGCCATAATGGTGTTAAGCACTGTCATAGCATTAGCACAATTAGCGGAAGAGCCTACAGCCCGAAATTCAAATTTATTACCTGTAAATGCAAACGGAGACGTACGGTTACGATCTGTATTATCCAGAAGCAATTCAGGAATACTTCTGTGAAGATCAAGTTTTAAGATGGCTTCATCCTGCTCGTCAAATTTTGCCCCTACCCTTCCTTCTACTTCATTTAATACTTTAGTTAAATACTCTCCTATAAATACTGAAATAATTGCAGGAGGCGCTTCATTAGCACCTAATCTGAAATCATTCCCCGCACTTGCTATAGAAGCTCTCATGAGTTCAGCATAATCATGCACCGCTTTTATTGTATTTACAAAAAAAGTGAGGAACATGAGATTAGTCTTAGGTGTTTTCCCTGGTGCGAGCAGGTTAACACCGGTATCAGTAGCCATACTCCAGTTATTGTGTTTACCGCTTCCGTTTATTCCTGCAAAAGGCTTTTCATGGAGCAATACCCGCAATCCGTGTCGTTTTGCTACCCTTGCCATAATGTCCATAAGAAGGGTATTGTGATCTACGGCAAGATTTACTTCTTCAAATATAGGAGCACATTCAAACTGGCTTGGAGCTACTTCATTATGACGTGTTCTTAAAGGAATGCCAAGCTTATAACTCTCGGTTTCAAAATCACGCATAAAAGCGTACACTCTTTCAGGTATTGAACCAAAATAATGATCTTCTAATTGTTGTCCTTTAGCAGGGGAAGCTCCAAATACGGTACGGTCACAAAGTACGAGATCGGGGCGTGCATTTGCAAGAGCAGCATCTATTACAAAATATTCCTGTTCCCAACCAAGCGTGGGTGTTACTTTATTTACGTTTCTATCGAAGTAATGACATACTTCAACAGCAGCTTTATCAAGAGCAGCAAGAGCTTTTAATAGTGGTGCTTTATAGTCTAAGCTCTGACCGGTATAGGCAACAAATATTGTGGGGATACATAAAGTAAGTCCGTTTCCTATTTCCATAATAAAAGCGGGAGAAGAAGGGTCCCATGCAGTGTAACCACGGGCTTCGAAAGTAGCCCTTAACCCACCGCTTGGAAAGGAAGATGCATCTGGTTCCTGTTGAATTAATGCTCCTCCGTCAAATTCTTCTATAGCTGTTCCATCACTTTTAAGCGTAAAAAAAGTATCATGTTTTTCTGCAGTTGTACCTGTCAGCGGCTGAAACCAATGCGTAAAATGGGTGACTCCTTTACTTTCTGCCCATGATCTTATGCCATTAGCTATCTGGCTTGCAACCGCTCTGTCAATTTTTTTACCTCCCTTTATACTTGACGCAAGGCTTTTATATGCCTCATCACTTAAATACTCTCTGGCGTTTTTAAGGGTAAAAACGTTCTCTCCAAAAATGGCGGTAATTTTTTTACTGGGTTTTAAGGCAAAATCACTTTCAGATAACTTATTTAAGTTTTCAATTGCAGCAAATCTTAATGACATATTTTAATTATTTTTTTAATTACTATAGAAATTAAAGTCTTAAAAAAAGCAAGAATCTTTAAAATTAGCAGATTTTATTGTCTAAATCAATATTGCTTAATTAATAGGTATTCTTTTTTTGCGAAAATAATTCTTTAAAGGCATTGTAATAAAAAAAGTATATATTAAAACAAAGTGTTCTACGTTTAACCTTTTTAGGAAATCAATAAAGTAAAGCAAGAGAGACACAATCAATAATTCTTGAAAATTAAAAAGAATTGTTTCGAAGCCTTCATTAATGAGCAGGTATATACCAGGCAATGTTGAATTACTTACGAGAAAGTTTAATACTATTATGGTTTAAATGTTATAAACAAGTTCACAAAAAGGAAATAGAAGAAGGAGATTTAATTTTTAAGAAAATCTGCACATTAGAAAGAAGAGTGTATTTCAGGAAGTGTTTCCATAAACACCGCAGCCAATACTAATTAAATTCAAAAAAACTAACAATTTCTGCAAATACCGGTAACGACCACATCAATAAGTGCCGGTCTGAAACCTTGTGGAAGGTTAACTTCAGGGGTTACTACAGAGTCAAGGCAATAAGTAACATTACAGTTATCACAAACAAAATGAACGTGGTTGTCGTGATGATGTCCCTTTGTGCATTCATCTTTACATAATGCATATAATACAGCATTATCAGGAGTAGGTATTGTGTGAATAATCCCTTTTTCAACAAAAGTCTGCAGTGTTCGGTATATAGTAACACGGTCAAATTTTTCAGCGGTTCTTTTCTCAATATCATTATGAGATAAAGCGCCCTTGTTAGCTTGAAAAAGTTCCAATATTTTTTTCCGGCTGTCTGTTACACTTAGCTGGTTGCGTTTTAATATATTATCAATAGATAGGGTATCCATACTGGTAAATTTACAGATTTTATTGAGGATTGTTTCCAAACACACCATTTACAAAACCTTTTGGGCCTGCATTTTCTTCCAGAAGGTTTTTTATATCAGCACTTAATCTTTTCATTTCTTCCTGCTTAAGTGCATCATATACACCGCCTCTTACATTTCCGCTTTTGTCAACCAGCGCGATGAACTGTGTATGTAAAAACTGATCTTCTAATTTTTCTACACTATTTGCCGGATCGTCCAATAAATAGCTTGCGCGTGCTGCCTGGTACAAACTGTCTTTTCTTCCTGTTACTAAAACCCACTTTTTAGTATCAATCTTCATACTGTCTGCATAGAATCGAAGCCTGGTAATACTATCCGTTTCCGGTTGCACTGTATGTGCAAGAATTAAAAAATCAGGTTCATCTTTGTACTGTTCATAAATTTTTCTGATACTTGCATTCATTCGGGGGCAAATACCTTTGCAGGTAGTAAAAAAATATTCTACAACGGTCACTTTTCCTTTAAGGTCATCTTCAGTAATTGTTTTTCCATCCTGGTTTTCAAAAGAAAATGGTCTTACATAACTAACTGTAGGCAGTTTTGGTTTCCAGTTATTGGTGCCTGCAAAAACAAAATAAAAAAACAGGCCCGTGAGCACTATAAAAAAAACGATATAACCTATTGCCTTTTTGCTCATGTAAAATTTTTTCTGCAAAGTTACAGACGTCATTGTTAAGGCTTTTATATTTAAAAGAATAGGAGTCATTCTTTTATCACAATACATCTTTCAATACCTTCCAAACATTCTCTTCAACTATTTTATGTCCTTCAGGCGTTGGGTGAATGCCATCTTTCTGGTTATACTTCGCTTCACCACCTACGCCTTGCAATAAAAATGGGATTAAGGTCATATTGTTTTTTTGGGCAAGTTGTGAAAAGATGCCTTTAAACTCATTTGCATATTGTTGCCCCATGTTTGGCGGTATTTGCATACCTGCAAGCACCAGTTTTGCATTCGGATATTTTGCTTTCACTTTATCAATTATTGTCTGAAGATTCTTCTTTGTTTCATCTGCAGGGATACCCCTTAAACCATCATTCGCTCCAAGCTCAAGTACAAACACGTCTACTGGTTGGCGCAATATCCAGTCTATACGTCCGTTTCCTCCCGAGGATGTTTCGCCACTTACACCTGCATTTACTACCTTATAAGGAAGCTTAAGGGAGTCAACTTTATTTTGTATTAACGATGGGAAAGCTTCAGATTGATCAACGCCATAACCTGCTGTAAGGCTGTTGCCAAAAAACAATATTGTTTTTACTTGTGCTTTGCTAACAGGAGTATCATTATTTGCTGATTGCATTCCCGCTTCCGGCGTAGCTTGCTTATTATTGCATGCCACAATCATTACAATAAAAATAATACCGATAAAAGAAAGTATTTTATTCATACAAACAGTTGATAGAATTTGAACAAACACTTTTTAAACGTGTTGGTTAACATTTTAAAATAAAGGATTAAAGTACTTTTATACGAAAGGGCATAAATACTTAGGTTTTTATTAAAAACAAGTGCATTTTTCAAGTGCTCTTGCAGTAAAGCAAGATAAATTAAAACCTTTAATGGAAACAATACTTAAAGTAAAGGATGTCAGCAAAACATATCAAAGTGCCAGTCGCGTTCTTACAGTTTTAGACAATATCAGCTTTTCTGTTCAACCCGGTTCTGTAATGTCTATCGTTGGTCCGTCGGGCAGTGGTAAAACGACTTTACTTGGATTATGTGCCGGACTTGACAGATCTGCTTCAGGAACTGTGGAATTACATAATATATGTTTAGATGATTTAAATGAAGATCAGCGTGCTGCGGTCCGCAATCGTTATGTCGGTTTTATTTTTCAAAATTTCCAGCTCATGCCTACATTAACTGCTGTTGAAAATGTAATGGTACCATTAGAGCTTCGGGGAGAAAAGAATGTACGGCCACGGGCAATGGATTTGTTAGAAAAGGTAGGCCTTGCTGATCGCAGTCATCACTATCCGGCACAATTAAGCGGTGGCGAGCAACAAAGAGTATCACTTGCACGAGCCTTCTCTAACACACCCCAAATACTGTTTGCTGATGAACCAACGGGTAACCTTGATGCGGAAACAAGTGAGAAAGTAGTAAACCTTCTTTTCAATTTAAATAAAGAAGCAGGCACTACGTTAATCCTTGTTACTCACGATCTTGAGCTTGCTGCAAAAACACAACGTATTATAAGGATGAGAGGCGGAAAAATTGTTTCAGACGAACCTACACATGCAAATGTTGAAGCAGTATAAAATATAGAATTTGAAGTTTGAGAAGTAGTAAACAAACCTCTTTATTAACATCACTAATAAATGAATGGAAATAGTTTCTGCAGAAAAAGATCACACACCAAACAATAGCCTTAATATTTCGTGGCTTATAACAATGGCATGGCGTGACAGCAGGCGTAATCGTTCCCGCCTGTTGCTTTTTATCTCTTCTATTATTCTTGGTATTGCCGCGCTTGTGGCTATTTATGCTTTAGGTGATAATCTTCGCCAAAATGTTGACGGACAGGCAGCAACTCTGCTTGGCGCAGACCTTGAAATTTCAGGCAACCGGGCTGTGCCTCCTTCCCTGCAAAGTTTAATAGATTCATTAGGGAACAGGAGATCACATGAACAAAGTTTTGCCTCAATGATTTTATTTACAAAAAACGGCGGAACGCGTTTGGCACAAATACGTGCACTGCAGGGAGAGTTTCCCTATTACGGTGAATTGGAAACTGTACCAGCTGCGGCTGCAAAATCATTCAGGTCGCAACAACAGGCATTAGTTGATCAAACCCTGATGATGCAATATGATGCACATGCAGGAGACTCTATAAAAGTAGGCGAAGTAACTTTTGCTATTGCAGGCACTTTATTGAAAGCACCGGGACAAACAGGATTATCAGCATCGGTAGCGCCTGCAGTATTTATTCCGCTGCGTTATCTTGAGCAGACAGGCTTATCGCAAAAAGGCAGCCGTATCAACTATCGTTATTATTTCAAGTACAATAAAACTGTTAATATCACTCAAATAACAGATAGCATTAAACCACGTTTAGATGCTGCAGATCTCAATTATGAAACCATTGAAAGCAAGAAAGAAGATACAGGACGTTCTTTTAGTGACCTCACCAGGTTTTTATCTTTAGTTGGTTTTATTGCTTTATTACTTGGCTGTACCGGTGTTGCAAGCGCCATTCATATTTATGTACGCGAAAAACTTAACTCTATTGCTGTTTTACGTTGCCTTGGTGTAAAGTCTTCACAGGCGTTTACTATTTACCTTATCCAGATTATAGGCATTGGTATTATTGGTTCTTTTGCAGGTGCCGTATTGGGAACAATTATCCAGCAATTTCTGCCTTATATTATTAAAGATTTTCTTCCAATTGATATTACAACAGGCATTTCATGGAAAGCAATCCTTCAGGGCATATTTTTAGGAACAATTATCTCCATTCTATTTGCTTTATTGCCTCTTATAGCGATCCGCAAGATTTCACCGCTTAATGCATTACGCGTATCATTCGAACCCCAACGACTTGTAAACGATCCTCTAAAATGGCTGGTTTATTTTTTAATACTACTGTTCATTTTCGGCTTTACTTACCTGCAAATGAATAACTGGAAACAAACGTTTTCTTTTATAGCAAGTGTATTAGGATCTTTATTGGTACTGACAGGAATGGCCCGTTTACTTATGTGGCTTGTAAAACGTTTCTTCCCATCCTCATGGAGTTATTTATGGAGACAGGGTTTAGCAAATTTATATCGGCCGAATAACCAAACAGCAATTCTTATCGTTTCTATTGGATTAGGCACTGCTCTTATCTCTACTTTATTTTTTGTACAAACCATACTGCTGAACCGGGTTACGTTATCAGCAAGCGGCAATCAACCGAACATGGTTTTATTTGATATACAATCAAGCCAGAAACAAGCGGTATTAAACCTTGCCCGCAAACAAGGTTTACCGGTAAACGAAACCGTGCCTATTGTAAATATGCGGCTTGAGCAAGTGAATGGTATAACATCGGCAAAGGCGCATGCAGACAGTACAGTTGATGTTTCAGGAAGAATATTTAGCAGGGAATACCGGGTTACTTATCGCGATACTATAACGCCATCCGAAAAGATTACCGCAGGTAGATGGAAGGGTGTTGCAGACAATAAAAAAGGTACAGCGTTTATTTCTTTAGAACAAGGTTTTGCTCAACGCAACAACCTAAAGATCGGAGATACAATGGTATTTAATGTGCAAGGTGCAATAATACCTGCAGTGATCGGAAGCTTTCGTGAAGTAAACTGGACGGGCATACGAACAAACTTTTTAGTTGTTTTTCCCAAAGGCGTGCTTGAAGAAGCGCCGCAATTTCATGTGCTTGTAACAAGAGTTCCATCTCAACAGGTTTCGGCTGTATTTCAGCAGTCAATGGTAAGGAAATTTCCTAATGTATCTATTATAGACCTTGGTCTTGTACTTCGTGTAATTGATGACCTTATGAGTAAGATTGGTTTTGTAATCCGTTTTATGGCCGGCTTTAGCATTATTACCGGTCTTGTTGTATTAATAGCTTCCGTACTTATCAGTAAATATCAACGCCTGCAGGAAAGTGTACTACTAAGAACCCTTGGTGCAAGCCGTAAACAAATTTTCGCCATTACAGTTCTTGAATATTTTTTCTTGGGTGCTTTGGCAGCCGCTACCGGCATTTTATTGTCAATAGCCGCAAGTTGGGCTTTGGCTCACTACACTTTCGAAACCGAATTAAAACCGCAGTTTCTCCCAGTAGTTATTTTATTTGTGCTGGTATGTCTATTAACAGTAGTCATTGGTTTAGTAAACAGTCTTGATGTATTAACAAGGCCACCTTTGGAAGTGTTAAGGCAGGAGGTATAAGTACACAATTAAGTAACACTTTAATTTAAGCTGTTTTTCTCCTTTAATATACAATGAGGAGAAGCTCCCATGATATATTAAAAGAAGGAAACTTTTTATTTATACTTTATAATCAAATTCCCGGTAATTATCAATGTTAAACATTTAAATAATAAAATCTTCATTATTTCCAAGAGCGGAACACAATCAATTTTTCCAAGCAGTTATTCGAATTTTTTTAGAAAGAAGTTAATGAAAACCCTGGTGAATGAAAACTTTTTAGTTTTACTGTGGCACAACATTAGCAGCTATAATAATAAATTAAGTACAAATGAATGATCAGCAGCAAAGCGATCAGATGAAACCGGAACAAGACAATTTAGCCAGTAAAGCAACTGCTGTAAATATAAAAGACGATACTGATACAAGTGCTTTATATTTAGGCACCAGCAGCTTGCAAACTCAGGCAGAGTTTCTGGGAAACAAAAAGAGCGATCACTCAAAGGAAGACTCAAATGTAACTTCATCAGGTGTTGATGATCAGCAATCAGACAGTGTTGGTATTGCACGGACGGACAGAGCTGGTACAAGGGAACGAAAACAATACGGAGATATAGAACTAAACAAGGGCCTCGAAGCTCAGGCAAAGGATGAAGAATTGTAAGTAGTTTTAATACCATTACATTAGCATTCTTCAAAGTGGTTTTTTATTTTTGGAACCAGGCCTCAGTGCTTCTGAACGAACAATTTTTCATTTTGTCGGTTTTTAAGCTCTCTTGGGGATTTGGAAGCATCCTATATGTTTTCGCTTCATTTTTTAAATAATACATTTGATGGATACTGATTTTCTCGTCATTGGTTCTGGTATAGCCGGTCTTACGTATGCTTTAAAAGTTGCAAAAGCGAAACCTGACAAAAAGGTTGTAGTAATAACGAAAGCGCAATCAGATGAAACTAATACCAAGTATGCGCAAGGGGGTGTTGCCGGTGTATGGGATGATGTAAATGACAGTTATGAAAAACATATAGAAGATACATTAATAGCCGGTGATGGCTTATGCAATGAGAATATTGTAGAAATCGTGGTAAGGGAAGGTCCTGAAAGGATCAGGGAAATAATTGAATGGGGAGCTCAGTTCGATAAAGATGCAGCCGGGGATTATTCATTAGGCAAAGAAGGCGGACATAGTGTAAACCGTATTTTGCATCACAAAGATATTACCGGCAAAGAAATGGAGAGAGCTTTACTGCAAACCATTCAAACACTGCCTAATATTCAACTGATCACTCATTGCTTTGTAATAGATCTGCTTACTCAGCATCACCTTGGTTATCTTGTTACGAAATCAACCTTAGATATTGAGTGTTATGGAGTATATGTTCTAAACCTTGAAAATAATGAGATTGAAAAAATAATTTCAAAGGTTACAGTATTAGCCACCGGGGGAAACGGACAGGCGTACAGAACTACCACGAATCCTATAATCGCTACCGGCGATGGTGTTGCAATGGTATATCGTGCTAAAGGCAGAATTGAAAATATGGAGTTTATACAATTTCATCCTACTGCATTGTTTCAGCCAGGCGTTTCTCCTTCTTTCTTAATCACAGAAGCTGTAAGAGGAGATGGCGGAATACTAAGAAATAAATCAGGAAAGGCATTTATGGAAAAGTATGATGCACGCAAAGACCTTGCTCCACGCGATATTGTAGCTCGGGCTATAGATAGTGAGATGAAGAAAAATGGTACCGAGCACGTGTATCTTGATTGCAGGCATATGTCTAAAGAAAAGTTTATTCATCATTTTCCCAATATTTATGAAAAATGTCTAAGTATAGGAATTGATGTTGCAAAAGATATGATACCGGTAGCGCCTGCTGCACATTATAGCTGCGGAGGTATTAAAACAGATGAATTTGCCAGGACATCAATTAAAAATTTATACGCCTGCGGCGAATGTGCAAGTACAGGATTGCATGGAGCCAACCGCTTAGCAAGCAATAGCTTGCTTGAAGCTATGGTTTTTGGTCACCGGGCTTACCTTAACTCAATACAAAGATTTGAAGAGATGGAAAGTTATTTGTCTCAGGGAATTAGCTGGGGCGGCAACAATATTCCTGATTGGAATGCGGAAGGTACGAGAGAACCAAAGGAAATGATTTTGATAACACAAAGCCTGAAAGAACTGCAGCAGATAATGAGCGATTATGTTGGTATTGTTCGTACCAATGTCCGGTTATCAAGGGCATCAAAAAGACTGGATTTATTATTTGATGAAACAGAAGATTTGTATCGTTCTACCAAAGTTTCTCCTCAATTATGTGAATTACGCAACTTGATAAGTGTTGGCTACCTTATTGTAAAGGGAGCTTCTTTCAGAAAAGAAAGCCGTGGTTTGCATTTTAATACCGATTATCCTGAGAAGAGTACGTTGAAAGAGAATATGGTCTTGTGAGAATACACTTATTATAGATATTTCACGCTATTTTCACTATATATAAAAGCCTTAGTGTCTTTTAGTTTTTGAATGCTTTCAACTAAAACAATTTTAGATTTGAGGCTGCCATAAATTTTTTTGCTCTTGATCTGAATGCCGGTGTTTCTGCTTCCCATCTATCTTCAATAATAATCTTTACTTCATCCTTAATCTCCGGATAATATTGAGCAAGATTTTGCAATACCGTCAGTGCAAAGGCCTTAACTGCCGCAGCTTCCGACGGGGAGGCAATGTAGTCAAAGCATAAGTTCAGAATTTCTCCATGAAATTCTTCGGGAATCTCTATATGTTGTAATAGCCGTACAGTATTTCTTTTAACTGCATCTGATAACTGTGGAGTATGCAAATTAGTTATAAGTTCCTTAAAATGCTTTTTGATTAATTGAGGATGCTCAATGACGCAATAACTCAAAGGCCAGGCAGCTCGTTGCACAACCCGGTACTCATCAGTAAGAAATAAATTAAAAAGGGCGTCGAAACGTTCCTGTGAGTTTCCTACCCATTTGATAATTACATTAGTTTGCGCTTTGGAATGTTCAGCAAGAATAGTTTCGCGAAGTTCCATAAGGTTGTATGTTTTTCTTGAGGAGCTAGGCAATGTGGTATTTTTTTATAAGAATTTAAATTAAGTGCTTAGGTCACAAAAGAATTTTTAGAATAAGAAATGGTTGAATGAAAAACTTCAATGTCAACTGCCATCTAAAGTTAGGATTGAACTTTTAATACCTTTCATTTACTTTGCACTTCAATTTTTACAATGGTACATAATTTTAATGCAGGACCAAGTATACTTCCGTCTGAAGTTTTTCAGCAGGCGAGTGACGCCCTTTTGAATTTTAATAACAGCGGTTTATCAATTCTTGAAATTGGTCATCGCACACCTTTATTCGAAGAAGTT
>JAABUS010001220.1_pt1 | contig 57977 bp, 44 predicted proteins | sample 5560161 | NCBI WGS metagenome assembly JAABUS01 (sample SAMN10711885, study PRJNA513376) | rock metagenome | isolation source: Antarctica rocks | place: Antarctica: Victoria Land, Trio Nunatak nord | collected 2016-01-04
GTCCCAACCCCTCAAAATCAGCAAGCACCTTATTCCCCACCTCCCCCGTCCTCTCACACCTCCCATAAACAACAACCCTCCCACTCATCTGCAACCCCACAGCAACCAAATCGCCCTTCTTATTCAAGCTAAACTGGCGCGGGAAAGAACCCCCGGCGGGCGACAAAGCACTAAATTTCATCGTCCCGTTCAGCCCAATATCAAAGGTGGCCATCGTATCCGACGGCTCGAGCGTAGCGTTTTTGGGATTCGGGTTCGTGATGTTGAAGTAGGTGGTGTTGCGATTCGAAACCATGAGCGTTTTCCCACCGGGCGCGAGCGCGATCTCGGATGCGGCGTTGTAGGCGAAGGTGGTGCCTTGGCCGGGGCCGTAGGTGGTGCTGTTGGTTACGGCGGTGAGCTGGAGTCCGCCGTTTGAAGGGAGGTAGTTTACGACGTAGCTTGTGAGGGTGGAGGCGATCTCGGCGACGAGGTAGTAGTATGTTGTTGTTGAAGTGTTGTAGGAGGTGCCGTGCGTGTCGAATATGCCGTGGCGGGGCCCGGAGCCTGGGACTACGGGGATGGAGGGACGGGGGGAGACGAGGAGGGTGATGGGGTCGATGTAGAAGATGCGGACGAGATCGGCACCGAGGTCAGGGATGACGAAGTATTTGTTCTGTGGATCGATTCGTACTTGGTGAGGGTGCGGAAACGGTTGTTGAGGCTTGGGGCCTGGATTGGCTGTGAAGTTGATCGTTTGAAGAGGTGCGAAGGAGGCTGTAGTCGGGTCCAGCGTCCACGTCGAGAAGCCATGGGTATAGTGCGCGACGGCTAAAAGCTGAGAGCCGTTGGGGCTTGTGTAGATGATCGAGTTGACTGGGGCGGCAGGCGTAGCGAGGCGCTTGACTTGGGTAAGAGCCCCGGATTTTTCGTCGATCTTAAAGGAGTTGAGTGAGCCATTCGTCAGGCTGGCGCTGTTCTCGTCTAGACAGTATAGATTCTGATACTTTGCATCGATGTGTAACCAGGATGCGTTGGGGGCGCAGCCATTATTGGTATCGATCTGAACGAGGTTGTATGTGCCGTTGGTGTTGGTAAGATCTAAAGTTGTGATGTTGCCTGCGTAAGAAGAAATGTACAATTTGCTTGCGGAGACGGCAACGGCCAGCCTACGTAAACTTGGCGTCAGCGATGCTTCTTCGGGATGGTAGTAAGACAGATACGAACAGCAGATTGCTCTGGACTGCGGCTTTCTCTCACGCGTCGGAAAGAAGCGCATATGGGGATATGTTGAGAGCGGGGATAGAACTTACGTTACGCCTATGAGTGGTTTGAGGAGCATGGCTTTGCTTGTGAGAGATAGCGGTCGGGTCGGTGACGACGATTTTCTTAGTCGAAAGAGTACCTGCTCTCTGAAATGTCTAGGATCAATATGGTGGAAGGAAGGATAAGTCTAGAGAGAGCGTTGACGCATTGTGGTAGCAGATAGCAAACAATCTTGTGTACCTTGAAAGGATGTTGCACAAGGGGTCCTTATGAGACAAAGAGAATTGTGACGCGTTTCAGGCTTGTGTAAGTGAAGGGCATTGAGCTGCTTACAGTGCTACTTCTTTACTAGCTTACTGGCTCCATTAATAATAGAACAATAAGAATTATTGGAGAAGGCGACTGGGATGTTCAAAGGAACAATGTCTGAACGCCATGGCTGCCCTTTGCTATTATCATCGGAGGCGATTTTTGTGCATGGTGAGTGTGGCAGGCAACTCAGCTGGGAGGACAAGGTAACCTTCACCAATTGGCCTCAACGGATTCCCTATTTGTCTAGTCTTGGGAATTCCCAAACGATGAGTCAGAGCAGATCGAACATCACTGAAACATTGCTTTTTGTTCTCCTTTTGTGCGCTGTTTCAATCCGAATCTCCCAGAACGTATCGGAATTCTGGAAATGTTTGCCTCGCCTGATTCTTGGTCTTCTATCAAACGTGGTGTTTCCTTGTCAGCACTTGCCAGTAGACTGGCCCTCACCTTTACCGCCACTGCATGGTTAATTCAGCCAAAATAGTCAACACAAGTCGTAGGACAGAGGCTGACTTACGCTACAGGACACCACTATTCATAGTAATACCAGTCAGCCTCTCAACCCACCCATCACGGAATTGCAGAGAACCTACCTGAGTATCCTTATTTCCCACATTCCAGTCCGCTGAAACGTTGAACATCAGCGCCGGCCTGTCCTTCGATACTTTATATGCACCATTCTTATACGCCGGGAGTTTCTGGGATGGGTAGTTGGCTGCGTTATTCAGATATTGCTGTGTTATCGCTGCTTTACTCCAGCCTTCGTTGTTGGGGAGGGGTGGGTTGGTGAACCAATCGCTTGTGGTATTATACGCAGATTGTGCCAACCCATCGTCCCAGCACTTGCTAAAGAACCACCACACCTTTCCTGGATACTCAGTCCCGGTGTGCAGTGCATCGTGTTCGGCGCTTGTTAGATCTTTGATGTTTGAGTAGAGTGGATCAGCTTTTCGGCGGTCGATTTTTATGTCGGCGGCACGGACGGGTGTGGCGCAGTAGGTTGGATTCTGCGGGTTGGTGCTGCAGACGTATGTAACCCTGAGCTTTACGTCGTCCCCGGAGAAGTTGTTGTTGGGGCGCGGGTCGTCGTTCCATACTGAGATGCAGACGTCTTGCATACAGTAACGACTCAGACCAAGCTCTGCTGGGGCTTACTTTAGCCAGTAGGGGTGTATCGCAACCTAGAAGCTTTGTCAACGGAATATTTTGAGGCCTGGGTTACATGCTGGATTGAGATACCTTGCTGGGCCAGATCGCATTATCAGGAATCCCACATGCACTAGCTGAGTCATCCATCCCCGGGAACCAGACGTCTGTGTTGGCGCCTGGGGTGTCTAGTTAGCCGGCCGTGAATAGCTTGAGGCTGCCATCATTTAGGAGGGTGAAGGGGATGTCGACCTAGTAGGCAGGATTTGATTAGAGGAGTGGATGAAAAGGGAGGAGGGAGTAGAGCAGATCGAGCGTGGACCGTAGACGGGGTTGGTGGTATCTGATGTTACCGGTGGTTGTGCTGTTAGGAGGGGAACGCCTGAGATGTTGAAGTGGTTGTCTGGGGTTGTGGCTTTTACGGGGACGCTTTGGAAGGGTGGGTCGGAGCGTGGGAGGACTGTGGCGTGGGCGAAGAGATTGCCTAGGAGTAGGAGGAGAAGACGAGATAGCATCTTGCAAGGGTTTTGAAAGCAATGAGAGTCGTAAGCTTCTTTCGCTACACACAGGGAGCTCGCAGAACGACGAGAAAGTAAAACAGACACAACTGCTCTTACAGCTACACTGACAAATTTGATCTTCAATATACGGGAACATACCAGCATAGACCGTAATGCTAAATCACAGATCGCATGAAAGTGGTATAGATGTATCCATGAGAGAAGCTCCTACCATGACATAGCTGGACCGATGCTTACCGTCCACGGCCTATGAGAAAGATAATTGGGCCTTCTTCTCCCGAATTTGGTAATGTACGATGAACTGGAAACAACTCGAAACAAGTCCAATAGCCCAACTCATATGACAAGCCTGCATTGTGATCTTGGAGGCTCTACGGACCAACGGCTCGGGAGATTGAAGCAATACAAGCGCTTGCTGTAAGAACGGGTCGTTCACCGCTCCACTCCAGGTTGGATTCGACCAGGCCACTTGCAAAACCAAACTCAAGTCGAAACTTTTTCGGCACTTTAGCCCCAGCTCTTGAGATCCGGGCGTGCGCGCGAAACAAACGATCGATACATATGAAACGGCTGGATCGTGCTCAACATAGACATGTTCGGATGGAGGAACGGCAGACGCGTCATAAAGGCTTACTCCCGATGATCCTAGGGTTCAGAGAATGCTCTTCGCCATCGAGATAAGCCTAGGAGCTGTCCCTTTGTGCTCTCGTCGACGCTTGTCCTGTTTCTGCTTATATTCATTGGCTTTCTTGTAGAAGATGCTGCCATCGTAGATACCACGGACGTCTTCTTTTCGCATGATACCATCGTCCGGCCAGAGGAGTAAATATGTTGCTAGCCCTAGATTATATGTTAGCAGAATCTCTGGTCGGAACGGGAAAGTTCTCTAGAAACATACATTCCAGAAAGCTTGCGCTCCACCCAAAGAAGTCAAAGACCATTCTCTGCCCTTTCCAGAACCTGAGCAAATCCCAAATGTCTAGCCCACCTTTATTACCCTTGTCGTATTTGGCGAATATGTCCTCGAAGTTCTGCGGCTTGAAGCGCCCTTCGTTGTCATAAGTCATGGAGTCACTCCCATGCTTGTCCTTGTAAAGCTTGTCGACGTAGATGCGGAAGAAGGGGTCTGGCAGGAAGCCTGGCAGCGTAGGGTAGGAAAGATTGAGGTTGATTATCAATGTTACGAGAAGGGCAAGTGGAGGGCTCCAACCCCATTTCCGACACCCCTCGTAAGTATCGCGTGGCCAGATGATGCCGTCGCGGTCTGTATCCCAATAGTCAACATGTTGCTGTACAACAGTCTGGTGTTGGTGTGTAGCCGCCCAATTATCTTCTGTGGTGCCATTGGGCTTTTCGCGGGATGCAGCAATCGTAGCTCTTGAAGTACCGGGATTCCTGAGGACAGAGTCTGGAGGCGGTAGATACGGTTTTCGTTCGTTGGTGACAGGCTGCTCAAATATTGTAGTCTTGAATGGTTTCTCTTTTGTCATGAGATTATCTGGGCTTCCTGCCACAGCAGTGGATTGGCCACTCGAGGCGTGGTCTATGCCGTCAGCAGCCACAGGTGCGCCCGCAGTCTCTAGCTGGTTGCTCATGTTCGATATTAGCTGCAAGAAAAGGTTTTCCGTTGGCTGTGAGCAAGTAAGATGTGAGCAGAGAGGGATATAATGTGGAATTCCTTGGAATGCGATGAGGTCACTGTGGATGCACTGGAGAGAAGCGGATAGATAGTGGACGACAGCGATAACAAGGCGCAGGATAGAGTTCAGCAAATCAATTCATGTTAGCAAGAGCACGTCCTTCCTTCCTCGAGCACATCACAGCGCTTTCCCACGCATAGCCAGCTGTGAAGCAGTCATCAAGAACTCGCGTTAGAATGATCCGAGCCGGACAATGCATTGTTTCCATCTGAACCACATTGTCTTAAGAACACAACGACAGCCATATTAAAGCGGGAAGGTGCCGGCTTTTGGTGGTCCAAACATATCACAAACATCTCGAAGTAACGGAGAAGTTGTCGATCGAATAGGCAGAAAAGGCGCTAGATGTGCCGGAATCACCTCCGAACCAAGACCTTCCTTCCTTCGTCCCATCCTCTCCCATCCTCTGATGAAGCACAGAGTATTCGCCATGAATGGACAAAGTGCCTCCAATGCCCATCTTTCACGTGATTCCGTGCGACTTTGGCGCGTTGATGCCTGGAACCAACACCATCTGGAGGCGTGTTGCCTGTAGCCCCGCAGGATTGTAGTGCATTGGTGACTTAGAGCTGAACGAGCTTAAGGGTTCATATAAGCCGTGTTTTCCTGCCACTGTCCATGGTTCTTTTCGTATTGTCCCCTGTCAAGTCATAATCTTGCAACTGTATCCTTCGGAAAAAGCATCTCCTTTTTCAATTTTTGCAATTGAGTACCATGCCTGCAAAACGCAAAACCTCTGGCAAGCAAGCCAATAAAGGCAAAGCCAAGCAACAAAAGCAGGAGGGCCAAAAGGCTGTCTCGCATGACATTGACGTGCCAATTGACGAAGGCTTTAAGGAAGCTGACGCCAAAGTCTACATTGACGACAATGGAATCATCTTCGATGCTTCCCTTAATCAGACAAATATTGGTGGGAACAACAACAAGGTTCGCAATTTAGACGTAGCTTCATTACAATTTGGCTAAGATGTGCACAGTTCTACCGCCTGCAGCTTCTACGTAATGAGGACGAGGACGAAGACGAGTACTACGCTCACACCCGCTGGGGCCGTGTTGGCGAGTTTGGCCAAGTCAAGACCATGGGGCCCAGCTCCCTCGAGAATGCACGCAAAGATTTCGACAAGAAGTTCAAAGACAAGTCAGGCCATACATGGGACGACCGATCCGAGCCGGCCAAGAACGGCAAGTATACCTTTATTGAAAAGGATTACGAAGACGAGGAAGACGAGGCTGGCGCTCAAGTCAAGAACGAGGACGACGATCAGCAGCAAGTCGAAAGCAAGCTACCACGCCAGACACAAAGACTAATGGAGCTCATCTTCAATCAAAATCACTTCAACGCCGTTCTCGAAGGGATCGGCTACAACGCCAACAAGCTCCCCCTCGGCAAGCTCTCAAAAGCTACCCTCAAGCAAGGTTTCGAACACCTCAACGAGCTCGCAAGCCTGATCAAACACCCCTCCCTCGCGGAGAACAAATACAGTACCTCCCAACAAGAAGCCATCGAAGACTTCTCCAACAAATACTACTCCACCATCCCCCACGAATTCGGCCGCAACCGCCCTCCTCCCATTAACGATAATGAGATCCTGCGGAAAGAGACGTCCATGCTGGATACGCTCACAGACATGGAGGTAGCCAACACGATCATGAAGACGAGCACCGATAAGGGAAAAGATGAGGAGAGTGTCAATCTCCTCGACAAACGCTTCAAAGACCTCAATATGAAGGAAATGACTCCTCTGGACCACAAGTCTTCGGAGTACAAAGCACTTGCAGACTACCTAATCAAATCCCCCGGCACAGCCCACGGTATCCGCTTCCGCCTAGAGGATATCTTCCGCATCGACCGCGACGGCGAAGAGGAGCGTTTCGCCAAATCCGAATTCGCCAAACTAAAAAAGACAGACAAACGTCTCCTATGGCACGGCTCCCGTACAACAAATTACGGCGGTATTCTCTCTCAAGGTCTACGCATTGCACCCCCCGAAGCTCCCATTAACGGTTACGCGTTCGGAAAGGGCGTCTATCTCGCCGACGTCTCCAGCAAATCCGCGCAGTACTGTCAACCGGGTATGAGCGGCGGGACGGGCTTATTGCTTCTCTGTGAAGCGGAGCTGGGAAAACCAATGTATGAGATTCCGACCGGCAACCCCAACGCTCAAGAAGAGGCAAAGAAGCACAAGGCCTACTCGACCCTTGGGGTGGGGAGGACGGCGCCGCAGGGGTGGATGGATGGGGGAAAGATTCATGGTAGCTTAAAGGGGGTCCATTTGGTAAGTGCATCCTATTATGCTGGTTGACTAATGTGCCGGACCGACTGACGTGACATAGCCTGATGTATCAAAGGGTATGGGCGACAATAAGGCCGCTAATGCGAATGGATATTTGATGCACAATGAGTATATCTGCTACGACGTCGCGCAGATGAGGTTGAAGTATCTTTTTCGTGTGGGGATGTAGACGGGGAGACTTCGACGGGGGACTGGAGTGTCATGCACTCTCAATCTTGAGAAGTAAGAAAGCCACGGGGTCGATACCGGGATTCCTAGATATCAGCATCATGGAAGGTAGCAAAATTAATCAGAATCATTGGAATTGGAATTGGGAATAAAGTGCAAAGCCCCGAGTAGAATGGAGTGTTAACAGATGTTCATGCACAATCCTAGTCCTATTCCGCAGACAATGCCACGCCAAAAGACCAGCCAGCCTGAGCACCTCAGCTCCTCCGCATATGACCCAGGCCAGCAGCCAGCCCCATATTAAGAATCTCTTACGCACAACCTCCTGTTTTCTCGCTAGAAGTCCATGATCGACCCAATCCCCACAAAGTTCCTACCTCTTCCCCACCTTATCCAGCTCATTCAACCACGATTGCGTCTCCTTCACCAGCTCCTTCCTCCGAGCCCTAAGACCCTCATTCCCCTCCGTCGTCACCGAATCCAACTTGATCAGAACCTGCGCCAGAATAGTCTCCGACAGCTTCTTATATTCGAAATCCCTAGCCTTCTTCTCCGCTGGTGGCCGGTCAAGGAACGCTTTCACCTGCGGCAAGAAATTGAAATGGAATGCATCTGAGATCTGATCAAGCGCCTCGGTTGGGGTAGAAGGCTTCTTTGGCGGCGGAGGAGCAGGAGAGGGGACACGACGGTTAGGCGACGGCTCGCGAGGTGTTGATGACGTGCCATTCGATGTCACACCGAGGAAACCTGAGTCGCGAGGGGAAGTCCTATCGCTACCACCTCCATCTCTTCGCTTCTTCCTTCCACCACGATGGCCCTTGCGTTTCCTGGGCTCGGGGCCTCCGATGATTGTTCCGTCTACATCCACACGAGGACCTTTGTCGAGTCCATTCGCTATCATCTCCGAAGAAGCGCTGGAGCTGGACTCATTGCCATCGTCGCGGTCGCGGTCGCGGTCGCGGGAGTAGGGGTCTGGGGCTGAGATGACGCAGAGTATCTCGCTGTTTTGCTTTAGGTGTTCATCTTTGCATGCGCGATGGTCGTCGCGGAGTGATTTTCCTTTGTAGAGGAGTTTGACTCGACGCGGGTCGTCTGTCTTTGTCTCTTTGGCAGCTACGCGACGGAGCTCGCCGACCTTTAGATGTCCCTCGGCAATATCGAAGGCGGGGAAGTGGAGGGGGTAGGTGGTGCCTTTGTGCTTCATGATCAAGATATCTGGGTCAAGGTCCGCGATATCCACCCTGCTTACATGGCGGCTGGCGTGGCCACGGGAGGGGAAGCCATAGTTGTCATTTTGGCTGCGAGATGGTGCACCGCCATCGTCGATTATGTAGTCGTAGTCATCTTCTGTGACTCGAGGGGGAGGGCCGCCGGCGTGGGCGAAGGGGGAGTAACGCCCACCACTGGGCCAGAAATCGCGGCTCATAAAGAAGAGGAGGGCAATGAGTGGAAGGATCCACGTGATTGCAAGAGTTGTAGGGTCAGTGTTTGCGATCAGTGAGCTGGCCTTTCCGATATGAGTGCCGGAATATTTTTGTAGCTGGTGGGGCAGTTTCTGATGGACGATCTGAGAGGCGGACTTGAGATATTCTTGCAGCGTGGGAGGAAGGCTGGTATATAGAGACTGCAGCTGGGAGGTAGCCACGGTGATAGTTTCACTGAAACGTGAGTGAGCCACTGTGAGAGATACGTTGTCTGACTGTGGTGGGGAGTAATGTGTTAGGTGCGGTCTGCGGTGAGGTTTTCAAACCCTGTGAGCCACAGTCGCTCCTGGAAGCCACTAGCGGCCAATCGAATGTCAGCCTTTTTTTGCTCTCTGTGATTCTACGAAATCAATGGAAATCATGCATGGAAGGGAAAAGCATAGATATCATTTATGAGGGAGCAATTTCTTGCCAGTCACGGATATACGGAAGGATGATTTCGGAAAGCGAGAGCAAAGCCTTCTACAACACATCTTAAAGATGGGATGCGAAAAAGTTTGAAAGTTCTCGGACATATGCACTCAAACGAGTCTAAATGCCGGTGCCACGATGCGTTCAATTTTAGGGATCGCAGCAGATGTCAGGAATAGAAGCTACACGGATTGTGATGGCTATTAAGTAAGATGATCATGGTGCTTGTTCGTTCGAGGATGTGCCAGCCGTATTACTTAGATCATTCAAAAATAATAAATGCTTCAGTTCAGCGCTGAAAATATCCACCTCTATTCTCCACTGTCGTTGTTTGAAGGATTCATTGCTCCAGGCCCATGACCCCTGGACAAAATGGCCCTCGCTGTGCGTACCTCTTATTCCATTCTCTTCCTTTCCATCATCCGACCACACAATACATCCTTCGCCACCTATTTGACAGCAGCTAGCAGGAATCCATCGCAGTCCTTCTCTCCGACCTTCTGCAGCACGACCGCTCTAACCCTCTCATCTCTACCAACCTTCTCAACTACGTCCCTCTCTCCTCTTTCCATATGATTAGTGTTTGCCGCTTCCTTATCCGCTAACCTCCCCCTCGACACGACATTATCAACCACAACACAAGCTCTCTCCTCACTTATCTAAACAGCCCAATCATACTATTTCCAAGTATTAAGCTTGTCAGCAACAATGAACGTAAAGCCAAGTTTCTCCCTCTTCCCAGCTTGGATCTCATCGTAGATTTTGGGAAGTATATCCATGCCTGCGCCAAGGATAACTTCAATCTGGCTGCTGACGCCTGCGGCTTCGATGTTCTGGCGTGTAACGTCGGCATGACGTGAATTGAATTCGATGCTTGTGATGGGGAGATTTGGGTCCTCGGAAGCCATCCAGATCGCCGAGTAGCCCCCGAGACTGCCGACTTCGAGGACATGCTTGACGTTGAGCATGCGGCATTGAAGGGCGAAGAATTTTCGCTGGTAGATTAACCAAGGTCAGCTTGATCCTTTTGAATCACATTGAGGCTCATCTATTCGCGCATTTATTGAGGCTGAGGGAGTACTGAAACATGACGCAAGGCTCAGGCTATCCTACAACAGGGGTAACTATAAGATGGAGAAATCTTACTAGGGGGACGGGCAGCCGATGTCGGGGAGGCCTTTCTCACCGCAGATCCTGAGAGCTTGAGCAAGGCTCGCAAGATTAAGTCGAGATGACGGGTGCAGGTTGGCCATGGTGTACGCGTCGATAGAAGTCCATCGTTCATCGGTCTCATACCCGCCACGTCAGAGCTGGTCATTTACTTGGTGGTAGTCATAGTCGGCGGGCTTGATTCGTAGGTGGAGACGCGTTTGTAAGATGATCACAGAAGTAAAGAGGCAATGAATCCGAATTTTGAGGGAATTTGGAGCTCTTTATATATCAGTATACAGCAGCCTCACAATGCTCGGGATTAGGAGTTCGCGGGTCAGAGCTCGGATATCCGAAATCGCTTATCGAAGAGAACAGGCATAGCAATGCGCACCTCAATTTTGGGGTAGAAACAGCAGGTATAATATGATCACTGCATTAGTACGAGCAAGTCGATTTGCGCTGAGCTCAAGCGATGGGTGTGCGTGGTATTAGCGGCCTACTAGAAGTTCCAGAAAGTGTCTAAATCCCATCCGGCAATATTGGAGAGGTCCAGCCCTTCAAGGTCCTGCGAGTCATCTTGTATCAGCTGAATGATCGAGAAGGCTGGTATCTGAATAAATAGCTTACATCCACCATCCCTATATTATCCATATGCATAGTTGGTGGAAATGGAACCTCGTTGCCATTTGGCATGCCGTTATTTGCCATTATCGGCTGCACAGGCTGCACAAATGTAGTCAGTAAACAGTCACTATGAAGACTGGGTGTACATACCATATGAGGCAGGCTGGCAAGCGTGGCTGCTGCGGAGTAGTTATCCTGCGACTGCAGAACGCTCTGGATCATACGAGAAACCTTCTCGGCAGATCCATGCTCTTCATTGCTCGACTGTTCCGGCAACAATCTCTTCTTCAATAGACCTATGATAGCAGCAACGCAGTAGTACTCTTGAAGTCCCGCGCCTACACACATGATCTTCTCTTCGATCATGGTCAGAGCTTTCTCCAGATAATTCAATGGATCGCCACTGAGTTGGACGATCGAGCTTCTTGATAGATTTCTCCGCACTAAATTCATTGTCAGTGAAGCGGACAAGTATTTGAAGAGCAGAAGAAAGGGCTTACCGGTCTTGGTGTCAGAAAGCGATACGTTGTAGCAGATGCTTAGCGCAGCCCCTAGAGTGTCGTTCCTGAACAAGCACAGATAGCTGTTACCGATACTGGAAAGCTGATCATGTAGATCAATGATGGTCATGGCGCTCCTAAGATGCACGATTGCGGAGTAGTCGTATCTGGTACCCCAAAGCGCGTCTCGAGCAAAGGGTCGGTGTAGAAAGAGTAGAAGCTGTTGTAACTGAATCTGAAGAAGTATTCGTGACACCATGCTTGCTGGATCGTTCCAGTGGGGAATCGCGTCCAGAGCTTGCATGATCCTCTTGTCGTATAGTATCACATCTTCGTACGGCATCTGAGAATTTGGGCCATTTATCAGAGATGTCAGCTCAATTCTGAGAGGCCAACTTGAGCGAGAAAGGTGTAGGTACGAAGACCTCGAGAAATGTGACAGTGGCTTCGACTCAGGCAGCTTTTCAGAAGCTTGATTAAACTCTTCGTCATCGATGTTCAGAGGGTGGCCACAATCTTCGACTAGGTCTCTCGTCATCGCTGGCATGCCTCTTTCCTGAGCGGCTTGTAGCTCTAATTCTGAGATTGTCGTCCATATCCGTCTTCGCATCTCCTGCTCAAACAAGGAGACCTTCTTATGGCCTAGGTGCCTGGCGTGTCGTAGATTGACTATCTGCGCATCTCGGTGAAGTCCAGCGGACATTGCTAGTCTCATGAGATTACCCGCTGACATCCACGTCCGTTTACGTTTGACTGAGTTCATTTGTTTGGCCATGAACGAAAGGCAATGTAGCTGATAGATAGAGAGGGTCGTGTGTTTTTGGCTCTGTGATCTAAGCCATGAATCGCAATTCCGAATCCACATGATGGCTGTCTCACGCTCAACGGAGCTATCGCCTCTGAACATAGACGGGCTCTTGTCTTTAATGCAATTGGTCGTAGCTATCATCAGTAGTACAAGTGCAACGAATTCAGGTCTTGCCTCATGTGGAAGGGTCCACAGTCGGGTATACTCTTCCCAAAATGATGGTAGGTGGAGAATTCGGTGTGTAGTTTCGAAGTTGTCAACATAGATCTGCACAAGCTGGTCCACGATTTTGCGCTGAGGCAGCAGACTGGCCAGCGTCCTATCATTCGCTGGGATCGTGTCTTCCTGACCGTCACCCTTGATCTTCGTTGCCATCAATTCCTTCTGCACATGTGCGAGACTGGGATGCTGCACAATCATGTCCTTCATGAAAAGCCGTAGTTCTGGGAGCTGCTATAGTCAGCAATCGCCGGACAGATAGCTAGCTTATGAACCTACATGAGAAAGATAGCTTGTATGATGACTGGCACCGAAGAACTGCGTTTTGAGGCTTCTGCCTCTGAAAATCATGGGCTCTTCCTCTGCTGCTGCTTTAATATCAGATGGTAAAATACTTTCAGCTCTCATCAATTCGGGGCTCCTGGCTGATTTTGGCCAATGGGAACGAGATCCGCTGGCAATAGTCTCGAGCCCAATGATCCTATGCTCAAGCTGGCGAATACGTTCTTCCTGTGCGTAAAGTCTCGCTGTAGTGTCATGCTGGGGTCGTGTGTAAGTCTCATCTCTCTCGTCATCTGCAAAGCTACGAGCCACTGATGGGAGACGTGCAATTGTTCTTGGTGGACCTCCATCGTGAAGGTCACGTGTGTTTCCAATGCCATTGCCAGATGATTGATTTAGGGTGTCAACAGCTTCTGAATCATAAGTACAAGCGTTTGGGTGACCTCCCTTCTGACATCGACCACAAGAAGGAAAGATGCGATCACATTTGAGCTTCCTTCGGCGACAGTCAAGACAAGAAAATGCTATCCGCCGCCGTTTCGAAGCGTGTGTCTCGTCATGAGGGGCACTCTCCTCCCTGGTAGTACCGTTGCTAGACATTAATCTTGATATTCCAGTAATTGAAGCATCAGAGCCAGAGTACTGATTAGAAGGGCAATCATTCAATATTATTGTATTGTGGTTATTGAAAGGAGCTTTAGCGGGTCGTCGTCACGCTTTCAATTAACTTTAGCACCACCCTATCAACAGCTATCAGTTGTCATCCACGCTATGATCAAAATAATTTGCAATGAGGGCCCTGCTACTTGTGGGGGCTCTTTAGGGACTCGCTCTATGGCTCGCTTAGGGCCCCCTTTATTGCAGAGTATTTTGATCCTAAAAAGTATTGGAAATACGCTACCTTAGAACTTGTGCAGTTTCTCTATTCCAGGTAGTAAATACGTAAATATTATTCTTAAGATTAGAGAATCTAGAATATTATTTACTATATCTAGATATTATAGGATTTCCAATTCTATGGCTATACTTATCCGCTACGTTATCGATATCTCCTTAATTATAGGATTTGATAGGCACATAGGATAATTCGAATATTAGAAAAGGCGAGTTTTGGTGTACGCCCATTTCCAAATACTTTAGAAGTTGACCTCGTATTGGCATCTTTTCTATTATAATACTACTTGAGTTTCAATAGTGCCAACGGGCCTTTTCTGGAATGTTGATAACCCTTCCACGATATTAACCCTGGCTTCCTCGCTGGCTATATTGTCCCCTGCCAAATACCCCATCCATACTAGCCTACTGATTCTCTCATCCTTCACACCTCCCAGCAAATTCATCTTCCCGCTTTTCGCAGCCTTCGATGCCTCTTCTCCCGGTGAAGGTGTCTCTTCCTCAACCCATGCTCTCAATGCTCCGTTCGTCCCTCTGCCTAGGAGTAGAACTTTGCCTTTGCCCACGGATCCTCGGCCACCCAGCATTCCTTTGAACTCGCCTACTGCAGCTTGGAAGGCTTGGCCCTCGAATTCTTCACCCTTCCCCCTCAGATCGATTCCTCGGATCCAGCCATCCCTCAGATGAGAAAAGTTGGTATTCCGCGTAGGCACAACCCTGACGGCGCTTCGGACCCCGCCCTGCTTCAGCACTTCGGTCCAAATCCTCGTGCTTCCTTCTCCGTCCAGCAAAACCTTCTTCAACTCTTGTTTCTCCCCTTGCACCAAGGGGCTCGCCTCACTGCCCACTGACGCTTTCACCAGCTCCTCTTGTAATCTTCCCATATCGCCCTTAGCCACATAAAGCCCTACCACGTAGACCTGGATTCTGAACAACGAGACCTTCCGTATACCCAGCCCGAGAAGTTGATACTCCTCCTCTTCTTGTACCGCGCCAATGCCGGCCGGTAGAATCGCGGATTTGCTGTCCTCGCCTCCACTTCCAGATCGTGGTAACCATATCGTACGCGGGAAGTAAGGAATTGTAGATGTGCCAGTCGCAATTTGGTCGACTTCGTCACCGTGATCCTTGCCCGTGATCTCTACCCGGGCACCGCTCGTCAGGGCCTCTCCAGGGCGACTGGGCAGGGCATCAAGGCGTTCGGCTTTCCGTCGAGTGACCGCCCATGTAGCTCCTACAGCCGTGATACCGCAGAGTACCGCTATCCTGTAGTTCGGTCTGCTGCGGGTCTGTGAGTTTGGGGGCGAGGTTGAGTAGGGCCGAAGCCGTCGAGGTATGGGGGATGAGGTGGAAAGGCGAATGGACGGTCGGAGGAACGCATCCGACCTGGAAAAGAGGCGGCGAAAAGCTCTGCAGTAAGACTGCGGTGTTCGGGGAGGCATTGGAGGTAAATTGCAACTGCAACTTAATGACCAAAGACGCTTCAATAGGAGAATTGTGATACTCCTAGCCCAAGAGGATGCCAAGAATCTGGGGGAAGGAGCCAATTCCGCATTTCGCCTAACGCCAACATGCGGTGAATACACCCCGAAGTGCTTTATAGAACGGAGATGCCTTGCTGTAAAATTGTTGAATTTTGCTTCAAAGAAAAGGATCTTCGAAGAATTGACCCATTGGACCACATGGCCATCTACTGTTAGAAAGAGTGCATAGATACATATATATTCAATCGTCTCGGGAGCGAACAGATCCCCTATTTCCACACTGCTCAAAACAGCCCCAACGAGGTCTTTGTATTTCGGGAGGCTACCGCTAATGGCTGCGACAGGTGTGCCCGAGGCTACACCAATGAAGACTAGGATCATGCGGTGCGATTTCCAGGGCAACGGAGTGTGCAATGAAAACCGTGGCTTTTGCCACCGCTTGGGGTAGCGGCACAGTAGGTGACAAAACTCATGGCCGGTCTAGCCAAATATAGCTTAACCCTCTCTCCCCAGTGCCTATAAGGTACACGTGGTACGTAGGCGTATCACGGATATGCCACGGCGGTGTAGAATACTATGTACTAAGGGATGGAGGTTTATTAAGTCAGAACCATAGTAGTAGCTATCTAGAAAGGCGTTGAAGATAGTAGAATCACTTAGTACACTAGCCTACACATGTTGCCTAACTGAGTTAGACCGGCCATGAGTTTTGTCACCCACTGTGGCGGGAGACAGTTCGCTTAATGGGGGCGCACGACTCGGTACCTAGATTTGTATGGGGCTCTCACCAAATTCTGAGTACCTATTTATACCCCACTATCGGATAGTAACCACCCCTTGAAGATAACCCTTTTCTGCAACCTATTATGTCCCAATAATCATTCTCTAAGAGACTTTGCCTCATCGAGATGTTCAAAAGGTTGTATATGCTTATCACTTCTCGCTGAGGGAAATGGACGAAAAGAGCGGTTCTTGTGCATGAATCTTGGTACATCCTCATATCTGGGAATACGCAATATAACCTGCTACCGAGATCTATTACTGAATGCTCGAGAGACCTGGAGCCCAGTCAATATGTTGTTCGTCTCCTGGGAAGTTCGCTGTCATCTGCTCGTCTCGCCACTGTTAGGCGGTCCTGCCAATGGGAATAGATATAGTTGCTTTTGCAAGCGTCTTGTTTAAGTTCTCTTTTGTTACTGTCATAGCTGGACTCGGGCAGCACGCGATTGCGAAGACGGACACCTGCCTATAAATCCGGTAGCTTTGGGCTCAAATCTTCTCGCTTCATTTGGGGTTCGCAGACCAAAATTAGATAACGATTGAGACTATCAAATCATGCGATACTGAGTGTTTGCGTCCGTTGGAGACCGCGCCTCTTCGCCACGCTCAAGCCCTCTATTGTTTCGACATCAACTGCGCCTCTATTTGATGCAAGGACTATGAGAACAAATTTAGCGTACTCTGGTGTCGACCTGGGCGGGTGCATCAAAGACCGAAGTGTAAGCACATTTGTTTGATAGGAATCTACGGGGACGAGGGAAGCGCAAAACAAATTTCAGCGGTAAAATGCGATGATGGAACGAGGATGAGATGACTATGAAGTGTAAGGTATTTCTTTCATTATGACATTGCCAGCGCAAAGTAGAAGCGTGCTACGTAGTCCTGCATCCTACAAAGCACCAGCATTCTTCAACAACTCAGCCAAATCGTCCTTTTTCTCCTGCAGATCCGAATTGCCTCCAATATGTTTCTGGCCGATGAAAATGTTTGGGACAGAGGTCTGGCCAGTGATTTCCTTAAGTGCTGCTTGAATATCGGAGCCGTCATCTGAAAATCGATCAAAGCGTCAGTAAATGTCCTACACTGCCAGAAGCTCAACCCTGAAGGGTGTACGTACCGACTTGGTCGAGCTCCATGAGGTAGAACTTTGCGCCCTTCTCGCTCAATAGGGCCTTTGACGCTTTGCAGTATGGGCACCAGGACTTGCTGAAGACGGCTATTGGACGGGGTACGTTAGCAAATATCTTACCGACTAGTTCTGAAGGGTTGAAGCGTACCGACAGCGTTGTTGTCGATGATGCCTTGGGCCTTGGTCTTTGCTGCGGACATGGCTGCTGGGTTGACGCTCGACCCGAAGAATCTACGTAGGAACGAAATGTTGGGCGATTGTAGGATTTTGCTATATATTGTAGAGAATTGGTGCGACAATATTCGCTTATGTATTGTCGATTGCGTCATAAGAATTCACCTCTTGAAGATCCGTAATCGACTTTGGAGTGATCGCTAAATGACGACATCAGGGTCCTCTCAGCCTTCTACGCGAACACTCGCCCAATTTGCTTGATTCCATAAAGCAGCGATATCTACTAATCTTCGCTCGCTCTGAATTGTTTCGTGAGACTTGTCAAAAAGCTGGGAGAATGCATCTTTCAGCGCCGCACTGCAGATATCCTAGTTTGACACAGGCAAACATGCTTAGGGTGCACCTTCCCGTCGTGCGAGCTCATGCAAGGGGCAGCTGCAGGCATCCGTACTGTATACCTTATGATACATGATTGTATAATACATTATGGCGCTTGAACTTCGCAAGACGCGCTTTGTGTGTGTCTCGGACACTCATAACGCATCGCCAACAGATGGCGCTTTCAAGTTACCCAAGGGTGATGTGCTAATTCATGCAGGCGACTTGACGAAACAAGGGACTTTCGCCGAGCTCAAAAAGACCTTCGACTGGATTGAGCAAGCGGAATTCGAGGTCAAGATTGTCATTGCGGGTATGCAATCAATCCCTCGGACCAAGCTAGATGTTGACCAGAACAACTCAGGCAATCATGATATCAGTCTTGACCCAGATTTCTACGAACAGCATGGCTTGTACTTTCACAACCAAAACCCTCAGGACTCTCAAGCCTGCCTTGACCTGGTCCAGAAATACAAGTCCATGACATTCCTCAACCATGAATCTGCCTACATCAAGTTGAAGAAGGAGGATGGACCTCAGACGAGTTTCAAGGTCTTTGGCTCTCCGTATTCGCCGGCCAATGGTCTATGGGCATTTGGCTACCCACCGGAGGATTCTCCAAAGATATGGGAAAATAAGATACCAATGGATATCGATATTGTCATCACGCATACACCTGCCAAATATCATTGTGATGAGTCAAGAGACCGAGGAGCAGCTGGCTGTGAGGCTTTACGCCAGAAGCTATGGCGCCTACGCCCTTCTCTAGCAATATGTGGGCATGTGCATGAGGGCAGAGGTGTAGAGAGAATTAATTGGGATTTAGAGGCCCCGAATGTCAAGTACAAGGAATCCTCGACTGCTTACTGGGTGGATCCAGGCCTTGGCAATAAGAAGCAAAGTCTGGTTGATCTGTCATCGAAATCTCCAGCACCGCTGGCGAACTCTGGGTCTTGGAGCAACGAAGATATGCCGGTCACCAGTGCCTGCGTCCTAGCGAAGTCATCTCCATCACTTCCTCGTTGGCGAGAAAAAGAGCGCCCTTCATTCACAGATGAGAGTGCTATGCAGGGTCTTATGGCTTCGCAGTCTGACAATGTTCGAGGGCAAGGGGGGAATCCACCCTCGGGACGTTGCGATATGGAAGCTTTGGCAGGGAGGCAAGGTCGGAAGGAGACTTGCATCATCAATGCCACGATCATGGCCTCTAGTTGGCCTTACAAGTCAGACAAGAATCGCCAGTATAACAAGCCTATTGTCGTTGATCTTGACCTTCCGGTCTGGCAACAGAAGGAGGGTAGTATTATATCGGATCAAGATTTCTCGTCAGGCGAAAAGACTACTTCTAGCCTCTCAGCCTGATGCCCAGTAGCCAAGGAAATTACGTCTATTGGTCGATCCACTTTCTCAGACTGCAGTTAGGCTATTTGCACGCTACTCCTCTGGTCTGGGTGCAAGGTGAATCCTGCCAATCCGCTATCCGACAAAGACTTCTAAAAGGGCCTTAGATTGAGTCTCCAGGGATGGAAGCCACACCGATAGCGCTGGTCTTACAGTAGGAAGGGTCTGACCGTTGGAAGTCCTGGAGGTTCTAGCCTTACACCTCTTTCCTGGGCATGGTCGTCGGACAAAGATGATAAAGCACTATTGCGTATCCGATCTGGTGTGGAACGAATGAAAGCTCGATTGTGTGATGTTCCGCATATTGTTCGTAGTGAGAAACACGGCCTTATTCTAATTGGCCAAACGTTCTCTGTAACCGCTGGAAAAGCAAGCCCCCCACCATCTTCAAAGGCAGCAGACAAGAGCACATGCGGTTAAGGCTTCCTTTTTGCACAATTAGACCAGCTCAGCGGACCACCTCGACGCACTAATTCTCCCATTCGTGGATGCCGCATACAACCCCACCATCGAACAACTCAGCGGCCCATGAGCTTTGCCGGCCCGTAACCTAGAGCTACAAGTGATCGGTTTGAAGACATCATCATCGTTTGACTTCATGCATCTTCAGGGACAAAAAGCCAATACCCTTCGACGATCTAAAGTAGCGAGGTGCGTTGTCTGCAGTAGTACACAACGAGCCTAGAACATAGAGTGTAAATGTAGAGCCCATCCGCTCTTTGCTGCCCAGGGATACCGAAAAGTGCACAATAGTACCTCCATTTCTCCCTTATCAACACATCAAAACTGCATTGCTATTGGGGCTCGCTCCTATACATCATTCGATTCGTTGAGGCTTATAGACCAACCTATAGCACGCCCGGCAGGATCACCAACGCCGCCTCAGCTCGTCGTGCCTGAAATGCAGCTTCTGCAGCTTCATTTGTAGCTGCTGAGAAGCTTAACGACACGTCTTGTTCATTTCTCCTTCACACCGCGGGGCTTACCATATTTCCCGGGTCCCTATTTATGTTGGACGAGGCATGAATCGAAATTCAAAGCGATTGAAGAGGCCCGGTCGCACCGCACTAATTACACCGCCTTAGTACCACAACAAACAAGAGTAACAATATCAAAGACAAATCAGGACGTCTCTCCTATCCTCAGACTTGATCTTCCATTCTTCTTTCGCTCTCTACGAACATCTCTCGCTGTCTGTGAGAGTCCACGGAGCGGCTTTGCCAGCGAAAATCACTCACTCGTTATTGCCACCCCCAACTTCATCGCCCCAATCAGTGGCGTCGGATTAACAGGTAGCACCTTGTGTACCTGACGTAGAAGTACCTACACGAAAATCTTCACTCACTTCAGAAAAGCCTTTCTTTCTGCTCACTCACACATGATACGAGCACTCACATCTTCAGCAATTTTACTAAGGCGCTTTTCGATTTTCACATCTCTACATCGCCTAACTGTCAACAAAACACCGACTGGTACGAACACCAGCCACCAGCCACCCCCAGAAAGACAACGCAAAGCCCTAACACATAATCGTGCGGGCCACTGAGTCGTAGTGCAACGAAGGGTTCCCGCACGATTAACACTGAATGATTTGAACTTCACTTCTCTTGGAGGGCATATTTGCCTTTCAAAAATTCAACGTTCTCAACAACATTCTCAACACTAGCTGCTGACCGTACTACCACCCGACAAACATGGACGACCCATTACCACAGAGTCCCTACAAGACGCTCGGCGTCCCCAAAGATGCCACTCTTGCAACAATACGAAGTGCTCACCGAAAGCTCGTCCTCTCTTGTCACCCGGACAAAGTGCAAGACCCAGCCGCGAAGATCGTCAAGGCTGAAGAATTCCACCAAGTTCAGCAAGCCTATGAAATCCTCAGCGATGAGAAGCGGAGGCAGAGATACGACGAAAAAGTCAAGCTGGAGGAGCTGAGGGCGGAGATGGAAGAGGAGAGACGGCCAGCGCCACGGAGAACACCTGACTACACCCCGAGACCTGCACCAGCCCCGAGGTACGAGACGACTCATGCAGCTCCGGTGTATGAGACAGAGAGGAGATACAATACCCGCCCTTATGAAGAGGACGCGTTCGCTGCTAGATTCGCCGAAGAGCGGCCTTCGGCTCGGAAATTCGATAGCTACGCTGTGCCCCCATCTCGAAAGGTGTCTGGACGTGGATTTGAGGAAAAAGATAGAAAGAAGTCGCGCGAAGGTGAAGAGGAACGAGAAAGGGACTGTAGGAGAAGGGAGAGTGAGAAGGCGAGAGACACGTATGATCGTGATCAGCGGAATAGGAAGCGAGACAAGGACAGGAAAAGAGATACAGAGGCCAAGATGAGGAGCAAGCATACTTATGTGGACGATGATGACGAGTCAGACTCCGAGCTCGATGACCGATATTACAAGAGTAGACGAGACCCTCCTCCGAAAGTGAGGTATGATGAGAGGTATGATGAACCACGAAGGGGCTCACGGGATGAAATCCCACCACGGAAACGGGATGCAAGGGGTTACGATGATGAGCTGATGACGAAGGAGATGAATGTTCAGGATTACATCTCTAAGTCGCGAGAAGCAATCGACATAGAACCTCGTCACACAGAACTTCGTCGGCCCACACGCACAAGGGCAAACTCCACTGCTGCTGTGATGACAACTTCCCCTCCTCCTCCTGCGCCAGCCCACTCCGGGAAACGATCAGTTGGCCACGGCGGTCGTGGAGGACGTGAAACTCGGAATCCAAGCCCCATCAGGTCATCCAAGAAAGATAAGCGCATGCCAGAGATCGTGGAGTCACCGCCAGCCCGAAAGCCCAGTCTGCCCAAAGCGTCCTCGGAATCGAAGGGGATCAAAAGCTTCTTCAGCCCGTCTTCATCGTCGTCAAGAAGGCCACCACAACGTGCCGCCACCTACCAGCAACAGCAGCCAGCTCCTGAGTTCAAGCCGGGACCTATGCGTCGGTCAGAAACCATGCCAATTGACCAACTTCGCCGAGGGGACACAAGGCCCCTGCATACCTCGAATTTGAAGAACATGAAAGCGCCATCTGAATACAGCTCGTCCGACGATTCCGACTCCGACTCGATGATGACTGAAGAGCCTATCCCAATACGCCCACCTCCTCCTCGGCAGAGTAAGACCAATTACAAATACGTTCAAGATGAGGCGAAGTTGGTAGGGGAGCCCGTAGAGATATATCCGCCTCAAAAGAGTGATGAGTCCCCCAGGGTGCGTCTCGGATCAGACCGCCCGACTATGTCTTCCAGAGCAGCAACGACTCGGCCATCTCTGCATACGACCCCTCGCACCGCCTCATACGCTTTCCCACAAGATGAGCGGTCGTCTCGCCCCAGTCCAGGCCGCACGGAGTCTACCCGTGCTCCACCGCTCCAGAAACACCAATCCGCTCGAAACAACGATCGTCTCTATGGCGAGTATTCTTCAGAGGAGAAGAAATACAAGACCAAGGACTCACCCAAGATACATGCCGATGAAGAGCGCTACACAAGATCCCCACGGGGCGAGTTGGATCGCGATGCCTGGCCAGGGAGCTTCAAGCCTCGCTCTCGTCCACAAATGTCACGAGGTGAAACAGCAGCCTACTGATGCGCTCTTCCCAGCATTCAGGATGATATGCATGGCTCACAGTGAAATCTGTCACTCCGACCCACCAGTCTGCCTGCCGACTTGACGGCTCTTGACATCAATCTCTAATACCCAGAAAAAGTGAGAATGCATTGGAGGAATAGCGCTTTCCAGCTTTCATACGCTCGTTACATAACGGTTGCGTGCATGAATACGTTCGATTACTTCCAATAACTTTACATAGAAGGAAGGAAGAGCACGCGATGACTTTTCGACAGCTTTTGTTGATATCCGACTTCATCATGCGACCACAGCAGCAAGCAGTGCGCATGCCACTGATTCTCGGAGTCCTAGGTAGTCGCGAGCTGATGGACGTCTGTTGGGGAGCTGGCTGGTGTTGTATTAGCTGAATGAATTATGACATTTACTTCACCCATCCACTATTAAATGTTTGCTGTCTTTTCCACGTTTTATTGTTTCACTACCGAGAGTGTTTCAATATTCATGTACATTATGCAAGGTGTACAACCTCTTGTCTCAAAGAGAATCTACTTGTGGGGGGCATACTGACTGCTCATAATCACAGTGTACAGCTCGTTCCCGACCCACAGCTTATCCTGCCTCCGCGATCTTCCATTAGCTCGGTCGCCTCGAAGTATGTATGCCATTCTTTATCACCCATGGCGTGGCAACTCGGATGACTAACGACAGACGCCCAAAAAAAGACCATGTCGATAAGATAACCTACGTCATAGTTCTCTACGAAGTCAACAAACCTGGCCGTTGGTGGGGCTTTGAAGCTCAGGCTTCGCGTCACGGTCGATGCTGTCTTGAGTCGGATCACCCGTATCACAGATCTGAGGTAAGATCTTACCATTCTAGACCCAGTCTTTGAACTCTGACGAACCTGGCGGAATCCCTAGATATGGCCTCGAGTTCGGTTACATGCTTTGTACTCTACGAACTCAACGGGACCTTGTCGGCCATAGGATCACTGAAGTCCACAGCCGCGCCATATCCACTCATTGGTACTGCAGCGAAGCGGAGCATTTCATTTTCAGATCCGAGAGACTGCCATGTCTGCGAGCATCAAGGACATAAAAGACCCCCACCGTCAGAGCTTCAAAGCCTTGGTATCTCGTTGATGCCCAACGCTAGTCGCATCGAGACGGAGTCATCTCCATAGGAGGCAATATGCCTCGTTTCCAATGGAGAGAGGACTACACGCGCCCAATCAGCGACGGTCTCGCGCACAAAACTAGTGTTATTTCACCTAAAAATATAAATTCATGAAGGTTTCAAGCCAAGTCCTCCACACGGTCCGCTTCCGTCTCGCGGAGTCGACTCATATTCCACTAGGACACTTGCGTCCTTCTTCGCCTGTCCCCAATGTTTGCGTATCTGTTTTCCTGTCTTTCTCAGGTGAACAGGGAGCATTATACCGCCTTTCTGCGCTTTTCGAGACGGTTTGAAGCACGCATATATGACCATAGGTGCACTCGGGTAATGGATATGACCAAAAGCTTGGGGAATAACCATGTTGGGTAAATGGGAATTCAGGGAACTCAAATTCGTGTCCGCGAAGTTAATGATTTACTGGAAAGGCAGATCTTACCACTTTAGCGCGACTGACCCACGGTACGATGGGGAAAGATCAAAGACGAGGCTGAAATGTTGAATTGATGGCCAATGATAATTAGCGCAGCTTCAAAGCAGTCCACCGTGCTCATTGAGCCAGAGAATCATGCGCTGTGTGCCTCTTCGAATTCAGATCATTGCTGCGTTTCTTTCCTTTCTCAAATTCCACTCGATGGAATAGCTGCGTAATGGCTCTTTTTTCAGGACTACTCGATTTCTCAAAGACCAGGTTTTTCACCGAATTTTTACAGGAAACCGATTCCTAATGGGCCGGAGTGATGAGGAACCCAAACCAGCCCTTTCATTCGAATTTCTTATCCTTTCAGCCACTTGTGCAGCACTAACACATTAGTAGCATGGCTTATAGGGAACCCAAAATGGAGGCTGAACAATTGAATGGGTGGCAGCAGATGCTACGTCTGTATTCTGTATCACTCAATCACGCTCATTGGGTTGGAGGACTCTGTACGACTCGTGATCGATCTTAGGGGTCTCTTTTTGGAAAGCTACACAGAATATGTTTGCTTGAAGAACTCCGTGCGAAGCCTAAACTGTTTCAAGAAAATAGGAATTTGGAGGACTCATACCATGTCATTTGGGTTTGCGGCTTTTGTGTGACCAAGCTATATATCGCGATGAAACTGCTTCTCTTCGCCCTTCTGTTTGTATTGACAGAGACGTTCGTGGGATAAAATACCTTTGCACGAAGACCTATGGCATTTGAATCCCTCACGATATACACAGCAAGTACTCACGAGAAGCCCAGACTATACTTAGCTCAAGATCTCAGCATCGTCTAGCCTGCCAGAAAAGATACATACATCGCATATATAATCAACGTCGATCCCAGCGGACATCAACCATGCCGGCCAATCTGGGGCTTGCTATCCTAGCGGACCTGGCACCCGTATACCTCCCCACCCCTCAATCGACGGACCCGAATAATTCTCCAACAGAGGCGGAGTTCCCAAGGGCAAAGGACATTGAGGAGACTAATCTCCTGCTCTTGAGCGAAGCTGCCAATTCTATTGAAGAATCGGCTCGCAGGGACAGCACCAACACCGCCTCCTCCTCCTCCAGCTCACGTCCCTTGGCCTCCGACTCTATCAAAGACCAAGACAAAGACGCCCACTCCACCAGAAACGCAAACGAAGAGCAAGAGGCCTGCTCCACCGTAATCGAATATGGGCAATCGGCCCCGCTTCCCAAGATCCCCATCGCGACATTCTACACCAATGGGCGAGTCGTGCGCCTGTCAGCCAACGAAGGCGATGCGGTCCATTTGCTGGCCAGGGAGAGAATCTTGAAACTTGGCTCTCTTAGCAAATATGTTCGCTCCTTGAAGAAGACATGGGAAGAATGGGAGCGCGAGCAGCGTGAGACGACAGTTGACGAGCGCTCCACCCGCGAGTGGACCGTCGATCCCGATGCCACCGAGAGTGAGCGCGAGGAAGAGGAGAAGGTGAAGACGAAGGCGAAGGCGAAGGCGAAAGGGAAAGGGAAAGGGAAGAACAAGGTCACCATCGGCCCTAGCGAGTATAGCGAGGCTGGCTCAAGCCGGGTCCAAGATCCTGATGCCACTGAGAGTGAGCCCGAGGAGGAGGAGAAGGAGAAAGCGATGGCGAAGACGAACACCAAGGCGAACGGGAAGGGAAAGGGGAAAGAAAAGGCTACCGTCGATGCCCCTGCCAAAGACAACGAGGCTGGCCTTAGCCAACGTCAACACACCCCCACGCTAGCCGAACCGGACTCCCTCCCTTCCCCCCCTCAACGTTCCGAGTCCAAGACCTCCAAATTGGCCGCTGAGCGCCGCGCCAACGAGCTCGATATTGCCAAGCTGCGCCAGCTCTGCATCGAGCGCGGCATCGACCCCAACGAGCCCATCGGCGCTGCATATTATGTCCGCGTTGGAGGCCACGATGCCACATTGGAGTACGAGGTACGCAGATTGAAGCACAGGCTAGCTACTTTGGAGCACGAGCTAGCCATCGAACGTACTGGCAGCGCCAACCAAGCATCTCTTGAGAAGCAGTATCCCAGGGTCCCGCAGAGCGATGGGACGCTGGAGGGCAATCAGCGATTCGTGGCCGACATAATGGGGAAGCGTATCTTCCGGAACAGGGAAGGAAAGGTAGCAGCCAATCATCAAAGGCTTTACGTCACCGCCCAGGAGGTGCGGGACGAGTCGTGCCAAATGAGTCCCAAGTATGGTCTCTTCCACGGCGACGCTGACAGGGCGCAAACGGAAATGGAAAAGGCAAAGGAAAAGGCTACCCGCGTCAGGGCGGAGAGCCCTATCTCAGAATGGGGTCAGGATGAGGAGTATTGGCAGGAGACTATACGCAAGGCGGAGAGGGAGGCGAAGAAGAAGGGGAAGGGCAAGGCTTCCCCGCAGAAAAACAAGGTGGTGGTGACATCAGCAGCTCCCGCGGTGCGGAAACCAGTGAGAGCGGCAGCACCGCTGGCGCCGCTAGCCGTGACGACCAGGAAACGCAGTGCCGACACTGCTGCGCTCGAGATCGATGGGCCGTCTTCCATTTCCCTTTCGCCGTTGAAGAAGGCGAAGCTTCTTAAACTCAAGCTTTCACCCCAGTCTGATCCTACCCATCCGCACCATGCAACACACGAAGCTCGTCGCATGTCAGCGGGCTTGTCCCCTTGCGAAGCGTGCGCCGCTGCCTCCGCTCCTGATTACCTCAGGTATGGAGAGGAGGCTAGTCAGGCCGTCGCCCAAGGCTGCTGAGATGGACACAATTTTGGGGGAAAGGGACTAATTGCGTCGTTTGGTGAGGGAATGTGGCAATTGGAATGGTGTAATTTCGGATTTGATGTATGAGTGATTACCGTTGTGGTTTATGACGACGTTGGATGAGACAATGTGGAGCGTAGCACGTTCTTTTGGAATTGAAAGGGGCAAGAGCCACAATTCATTCGTGTGTAGCGAGGGTTTCTAGAGATCAAGACAGGCACATTAGCTGAGGGCATAATGATACTTCTAATATAACGCTCCCATCATATTGAATCTGTTAATTTCACCAGCCCACTTTTTGACAGGAAACGAGAAGGAAGAAGCGTAACAAGGCAATGCTTGCTTATAATGAGAAGATATGAACTTCTTTTGTCATCGCTATGAAATGCTAATGCACAAATATTTACCTAACCCACCACCCCAATTACGTGGGTTCAGACCAGTCCACCAGGTCAGTGATGGGCGCCATACCCTCTTTCGTATAGCTAACTCTCAGTCGTAACCTCAGCTTCGCAGGTAATGCCTAATCCACTCATTAGCAAACTCCTCAGAACATGGAACCGGTCGCAACTCACCCCTGAAACAGCACTGACCCTCATAGCCTGCGTCGCCTCGTCTCCGCCTTCCAGCTCAGCTTTGCTGACAGCATTGAGTTGTAGCTTTTGACTCTTAGGCACAGCAGCTTGTAATCCTACACCGCTAAATTTGTCGAAGTTGCTGGTATTCCGGAAGCGTGCAAGCACCTGGGCCACACCAGCATTGTGCTGAACCTGGAGAGTAAGAGAGACGTCGTTCTTGTCGTAGGCTGCGTGGGCTTGTGTACTCGTCAAGAGGGAGGCGGCTTGAGGAGTAGAAGACATGGAGCTGAAGAGGTCGTTCGTTGCAGAGGCTTGCTGGGGGGGAGGAGAGGAGAGGCCGTTGGTAGGAGGCTGTGAGGAGAACATATCCATCATCGAATATGCATTCGACTGAGAAGGCTGAGCGGGTATTGAAGGGCCACCTCCCAGTATATCTGCTAGCAGATCGGCGTTGTTCTGAGTGCCATTCATGGTAGCGCTCAGGTCTACCGCTGGTATGTCTGAGCCACCCATCAGGTCCAGAAGCATGTCCTGCTCGGTCACTTTGGCTGGTCTCTTGGCTTTCGCGGCCGCTTTCTTCTGCTTGGGTGTGGCTTCACCGAGCACCCGTTGCTCTTCTCTAATTTCTGGAGGTGGCATGCGCTCGAGGACGCCGCGCCTGATGTCATCGTAAGCGAATAGGTTGCCGTACTCAACGGCTCTTTGTTGAATCTCAATGTTAAGATCTGACGTCCGACTGGAAAGTATGCGTCGTATCCGGTCTATCTGGGAGGGATCCTTGAGTCGTGCTGTGAGCTTCATTGCTGAGGTGATGATGTATTCGGTAACGATTTGGGAGGAGTAGGCGCTGTTTAAGATGGTATTGAACAAGTCGACAACCTCACTTTCTTTCACTTCTTTGACCAGCTCTTCCTCCTCGTACTGGCCACCTCGCAGGAGTGCGTCTCCGTACTCTCCAATAACCCAAGTACCAGCTAGTGTCAGACCTTCTTGCGTAATGTCGTCCTTGAGTCCAGAATACAATTTTTGTACTGAGTAAGTTTGGAGGTCTGGTGTAGTAGCTATTAGGCGAACGAAGGATGAGAGAATCTGCTCTTTTACGTAATTGCCAGCTAGCTTCAGGACTCTTAGCATTGTGTCGACGTGCCATCTCTTATTGGGTGCAAAACGGTCTGCCGCGACCCCTATTTGACTGGTCATGATCGGCTTGAATTCATTGTCAGCTACCTCCAAGAAGGCTAGCAGTTCCCGAATCAAGACTCGGACGTTACTTTCGTTGATTAATGTAAAGCTCAAGTCAAGCGCTCTCCTTCGAATGCTGATATCTGGATCCCGTAAACATTCGAGAATAGTGTTCCTATGCCGTTGCACCGCATTTGGCTCAACTGCAACGACCTTGATCAGTGTATTCAAAGCCACGTATCTAATATTGTTATCCTTATTCGTCAAGAATTTCCCTAGAATGTTGACTCCTAGTACTCGCAAGCCTGAGTCTGCCTCGATGTCCAGTATGGTCAAGACTGACTCGTATAAAATCGAATTGCCCACGTTCTTCGCAGACTCTGTATTGGTAGCTACCTGCGCCAGAATGTCGTTGATCTGTTCACTCGTTCGAGGATCTCCTCGTCCAAGGACCCTCAGTAGTCGTAAAATCTTGACCTGCAGAAATGGATCCGTAATTCCATTGACATCGTGTTCCGGGGCATAGCCTGAACTTGCGAGACCTTTCAGCGTCCTGACCAAACCACCTGTTAGAGGCCTGAACATGTCCACTATGCCATTTTCCCCGTCTTCTGCTTCGTCCACCTCGCACATGCTCGTAACAAAGGTGAGACCACACAGCAACACCCCATGGTTTCGATCTGACAGAAGTAGCTTCGCCTTCTCAACGTAGTGCTCCTGAAGGTCCGGAACCTTACGACAGATTCGCATAGCGCACAAGGCTGCTTTTCGACGTATGTATGGATTGGCAGTTGAGAGAAGAGATTCAATTTGGGAGAAGAGGTCTCTCGACATTTCGATGGAGGCGATGTTTCCTAAGGTGCAAAGAGCGAGGCCGACGACGTATTGGTTCGAGTGGTTGAGATCGCTAAAGACGGTCAGCCATTATAGGTCTTAAGATTTACAAACCCCCATTCAAACTTTTGCAACGAATTCGTAACCAGAGTCAGAACCTCCTGATTCTCGTCCAGCAGTAACATTGTGCCCAGGTAACCCAGCCTTTTGTCCGCAAAACGTGGAGATGCTAGGAGCTTGAGACATTCTATCTGTCCAAAGTGTGTTCTTTCGCCGAGGGTAAAGAGGTAGAGTAGTTTAGCAACGTTGTTTCTCCTGTAATGAACTGAGCAGTTGTCCTCTACCACTTCGAGAACCAATCACCAGTTAGATGTACCTGACGTTGTGGTCTCCACTCTCTTCTCTAAAGCTCGCTCTTATCGCAGCACTTTCTTTCTGGACCACTGACCTTTCATCCGCAATCGTCTTTGAAGCCCGCACATTGCGGATGAACTGCTTCACTACGTGAAGTATTAGCTACCCTCTCTTGGACAAGGCCGCATAGATTGGAGCTTACAAGAGCTCATGGCGGTCTCATGGACCCCAGTAAGGGTCAAAGTGGGATCTGATCAGGTCAACCTCCAGTTTATTCCTCGGCCATTGATCGTGTGATGTCGTAGGGTTCTGGTCAAGCAAGTTTTGCTCCAATATCAAACTTGAGTCTCGCAATATTTACCAACCTCAACTCAGCCCTACAAGGCGATCGTCATCTGCCTACGGCGTGAGGACAATGTTGTTCGAAAGCTTGGACGCTTCAGCTCGGCATTTTCAGCAATTCCGATCCAACGTCAGCTGTTCTGTCTACTAACAGTTCGCTACCGCACATTATGTTCTGCCTAGAAAAGGAAGGATTCGCGGAAGTTGGCGGTTGGTGAACGCTATAAAGCTCCTTGAGACTCTCAAATGCTGCCTGTTCAGCGAAAGCGCCTTCACTCGCGAGCTTGTCACATTGCATTAAGGGTGTCCACTGCTGCAGAAAGCTCTTGAGATACCATGGCATCATCTTCGTCACCCCAGCAAAATGGGGGACCAGACCATATCCTGCGTCCACGCCCAGTCAAGCCGAGCAACCCAATGGTCCTGCGAGCTCAATCGGAAGAAGGTCTGAAGTCTGCATTGCCCGTCGATTCGCATATGTCAAGCACGTCTAGGTACGTGAACCCTATCTATCTATTGAGTCTTGCTGCTGAATACCTGCAGTGGACGCTCCACCCCAATCCCAGAAGATGCACCCCCATCCGCCATAGCTACCTCTTCTGCTAGAAAGCAGGTAAGAGCACAGCAAAAGCACAGGATGTTTCCTACTGTTGAATATGCCGCCCGCGTCTCCCACTTTGACCCCAGAAGCGAGTACCGAGACTTTAGAGGCTTCTTCGTGCTTTTCTGGATCGGCCTGGCAATTATGGTCTTCACCACTGCGTTGAGGAACATCAAAGATACAGGATTTCCTTTGCGCCATCAGATGTGGGACCTTTTGACGGACAAGACTTGGGAGCTGGGCCTCAGTGACGCAGCAATGGTTGGAAGTACAGGCTTAGTGGTCCCGATGCAAAAGATATTGCGACGAAGTAAAGGGTGGTTAAGATGGGGGAATTGCGGAATGGCAATACACAGTAGCTTCCAAGTTGCATGGCTGGTGCTCTGGGTCAAGTAAGTCAGATTCGAATGGAAAGAGATGGCAATCCGCTGATCTTATCAGCTGGCCTTTCATTTTCAACTGGAGTTGGACAGCTCAAGTATTCTTCACGCTGCATACGCTGGTCCTTCTTATGAAGATGCACTCATATGCATTCTACAATGGCCATCTGGGAACGACGGAGCACCGTCTATCAGCTCTGGACCACCCAGAGACTGCTTCGACGGCCGCAGCAGTGCGGTACCCCAGCTCAAACACAAAATTGAATGAGATTGACAAGGCTGCAGAGGACAAAAAGAATGAAGATGACAAGGAAAACCTGACACGGTTGCGCGAGGATCTTGCCATGGAGTTGACCTCGCCCCTCGGTCAAGTCACTTATCCACAGAACTTGTCCATGCTGAATTATGTGGACTACATCTCGTGTCCTACATTGTGCTACGAGCTCGAATATCCAAGGACACCCAAAATTCAGTGGCTTGAGCTCTTCTGGAAGACACTTGCAGTTTTCGGCTGCATCTTCCTCCTCACGATCATCAGTGAAGAATTCATAGTGCCGGTCCTCGCTTCATCAGCCGTACGATTACATGGAACCCACAGGTGGACTGATATGGGCTTGATCCTGGCTGAGACTATCAGCGATCTGTTATTCCCATTCATGATTACATTTCTATTGACGTTCCTTGTCATCTTCGAGTATGTGCTTGGAGCTTTCGCAGAGATATCTTGCTTTGCGGATCGCCACTTCTACTCGGACTGGTGGAATTCTTGCGATTGGTAAGTAAGCCCTTGCGACGCGTATAACCCTAATACCGACAATAATACAGGCTCGAATTCTCCCGGGAGTGGAACATACCTGTCCATCACTTTCTACGCCGCCATGTCTACGGAGCCTCCAGACCTTATGTGTCGCGGGACGTGGCAACTTTGATCACCTTCCTGATCAGTGCTTTTGGCCATGAGCTAGTTATGGGCTGCATCACTAAGAAGCTAAGGGGATACGGTTTCATTGCGCAGATGACGCAATTACCGATTGTAGCAGTGCAGAGGAGCAAGATTGTTAGAAGCCGGAGGCTGTTCAATGTCAGTATCCAACAGCTTTGCTACAACAATATCAATGGAAACACATGCTGACAATTTTTCAGAATGTGTTGTTTTGGTGCTCCATGATCCTCGGTCTATCTATGGTATGATCCAGTCCTCAAGCTTGATCATGCAGATCGGCTAATCTCAAATCCAGATGTGTGCACTGTATGTACTTGTATGACGATCTCGATCAGGAAATGCAGTAAAGAAGGATAGGGATAGCCGCATAGCGAAAATGGTAGATGCATGGGTATCTGGCGCACTCTTTCTGACACCCAGCCACTTGATTCACTAGTAACCAATAGAATCTATCCTATCTAGAATGTATAGAGACAACGTGAAATTTGATAAGAGCATGGCGCAAAAGCTCATGTGCAATGGCACTTTCTATGGACAATTTCGCTGCTCATATTAAACTACCTTGTGAATGAGCGAATAGCCTTCTCTATTGATTCTAGGTTCGAGATCTCGTCCACTCGATTTACTCAAATTAGGGAACGCGGACATGATTTTACTCAACCGTAAACCCTTCGTGTAGAATCCTGACTCCATACTTACGACTCAAGCGACTATGATTTCAAAATTAATTGATCAATTTAGACCTCGTGGCGCATTCGATGTCATTTCGTCACAGCGACACGATTGGCATTACAGATATCTATCTGTAAAGTTGCACGCATTACACGATTTTCATCAGAAAAATAACCTGAGAGCAGCGCAAAAGATGTGATTTAAAGAATGCCAAGAACCGTCGATTTTGGCCAAGGCATTTTCAGGAGTGCCGCTCTTGGGGAAACGCGAGATACTTCGGCAACAATCGAGTGTGAGTGAAAGCAATTTATAGTAGAGTTGTAGATTAGATATCAAACTATATTTTCTTTAGCGAGCTGAACTCCTGAAGAGCTATATATGTAGAGCTAGAGATGGTAGAACACAAAAAGCTACTCCCTCGAGTGCTAGCGTATTCCATAAAATTTGCGAGGCTGAAGTACGGATAGCGGTCCTATCTGAGGTACCGTCTTGGTACGGACATCCAAAAAGTCATCACGGAGAGGACGCAGGTGGCAGGCTCGAGAAGGACAATGCAAGCTTTTCGAACTCCCAAGACGAAATAGTCTGCTCTGTTTTGTTCCCCCTTGTCCATCAATATTTTACGCTGTTTACACTTAATTTGGTGCGTTTATACACTGCCTGTTCGCCAATTTCGGACGCCGAACAGTGTGTAACACTTATTCGATCAAATGCATGTGACCACGGCAACGGACCTTGTCAATTCTTCTACGCTAGGTCAGAATTCTTCAAGCAATGATCAAATTCGGCTGATTTATGGCAAAGTATTATGCATTCTTCCGAATTGCGGCGGCTTTGAATCGTTTTTAACCCATGTATGCACCGAATAACATCTCGTGTCACCTCCTGTTTCATGCTGCTTTTTACATTTCTGTTGTATGTGGTACTTCAAATTGTCCTATCCTGACCGAATCCACACTTAAAAAGAAGCAAAGCTCTGCTACGTATTTCCTAAGGTATCATGGCCCAGTCTGCGCTCAACGAGCTGGACATTCGTGAGATATCGTACTCCAGAGCATCATATCATGGCTCAAATTACCCTCAAGGAATTATGAATTCATAATATCTCGTACATTGAAAATGTCATAAGATGGCTCAATCGACACTGAACAAACCAGCACTTGAGCCCACGTCAATGTTTCGAACCACCAAATCGTGCCTCAAGCAGGACTTGAGAAAATCAGGCAAGGATACGAGTAGAGATCAGGGGCTAGTAATCCCATGATGCAACCGAAGAAGGCAAGCATTCCCTTGTGTCACTTCAACATAGTCATACAGGCATGGTAAATTCACAGTTACGCATCGATTTACTTGTAACCGGGTCCTATTGACTACGCTGTAGGTTTTCAATATCGTTTCTCCGATTCATCTCCACAGTCCTTCTCATAATCGCATCTCCTATAGCATTCATACAACGCAAACATGCCGCAACTCAGCCCACCACCACCCCAACCCTCTCTCCCATCTATCCACGCCCGATGGACACACGCCCTCTCTCTCTCCCCAGCCTCCCGCGTGCATTCTCTCCGGCGCCTCCTCGAAGGCCTAAACATCGATGACACCCACCCAGCCCATCGCATCCTCCCACCCCAAGAAATTTCCCGGCTCTATTTCGACCATGCCCTCGCGCGAGCCTTTCTAGGAGAGTATCAGCTAGCTGCTTTATCGTTCCTCGAAGCCGTGAAGAAGGATGAATTCTTCGCACTGGGATGGTTCGCATACGGACTGGCTGCCGCTGAGTTGGGCGAATGGAGGAATGCGAGAAAGTTATTCAAGTCGTGTATTCGGACGTTTGAGCGGAAGGGAAAGGGGGTGGATGTGCTTTGGTACAAGACTTTTCAGGGAAGGGAGAATCTGTTCTTGAGGCTTGGAGAGGGATGGGTACTGGAGCGGACGAGAGTGGCTTGGAATTTCAACAAGACGTATTACGAAAAGGGCTCGAAGAGATTGGGAATCAATCCTCGAGGCGCAGGACAGGTGAAGCAGATCCGGGCTGGTTTGAACGGCATCCCTGCTGGTGTGTATCTGGGTCCTGGTTGGGACGCGGATGCTTCATTTGTGGGTATCAAAGAGTTAGAACCATTTCGGGGGATACACAGATATCCTGTATCACCAGCCTCATCCAGAACAACCCGGCATTCCCAGTCGTTGCCCATCCTACCCAGCATACGGGAGACGCCGGTACCGTCATGGTTTGAAGGAGACGAGACCCTGGAATTCGTCAAATCTAATGCACTCCGCTCTACATCGATGGATGACGGTCATAGCCTGGAGTCCAATATCATCAACCCACTTCGCCTTTCATCGATCTATGGGGACGATGAGCCAGACTCGCCTATGCATGACCCATTGCGACCCTCGTGGATGGAAGGTGAAGACAGCCCAGAGTCCGAGAAGTTCAAAGCACGTCGCCTTTCAAGGGTTGGAAGCGACTACTATCCCGATTCGGAGATGGACGACACATTCCCCACTTCATGGATCAAACGCGATAACAGCCTCTCATCCGCGACCCACGATGCACTACGCCCATCCTCCATCAAAAGCGACGACAGTCCCAGAACCGCCATCCACGACACACCACTTCTGCCCTCTGTAGTATGGGCACACGAGATCTCCAGCCCAGACTCAGTGACAACATGCATCCCAATCGCTCCACCTCCAAACATAGATCGGACTCCCACTTTACGTGAACGACGCCGAAACCGACACCGGAGTGCGCGAATAGATTCCCGCACCTCGATCATATCTCAAGACTTCGCAACCAACGAAGGGCCACGTCTCTCATGGGCAGACGAATTCTACAGCCCCTATCCAGTCCGCAGTGCTCTCCCCAGCCCCTTACGTCCACAGGCAGTCCGGACCTCGATTTCCATTCCCGAAAATATATCTTCAACTCCAGAGGATTTCCTCATCCCTCTCATGGCGCCACGCAAAGGCGCCACGAACCCGCTTTGGGAACACTTTCTAGCACTACCTAGGCTGAGCAAGGCGGAAGGGTATGGAAATTTTGGGGATTTTGATCGAGGTGTAGCGCTATGGAAGTTGGGACAACTTGGTGGAGATGAGGAGGAGGAGGAAGAAAAGGAGAAGGAGGAGGAGGATCTTCTGGGGAAATGTGTCAGGAATAGCTGGGTTGCGGATGGGAAGAGGGTCGAGCAGCATCATATAGTTGGAGATTTGGAGAGGATGGAGTATATCCCAAATCTGGGAGACGAAGAGGAGAGATCGGTGGACGTCGAAGATAAGACATTGGTGCGCGACGGCGAGAAGGAAATCCCACTCTTGCAACCAACCCTGTACGAGGGATGGCCGCATGGATACCGCAAGGACACGAAGTAAGTGATTCACCTGGGTTGGATAGGAATACTTGCATATCATGGGCGCTTAGTGTTTGAGATGTAGGGCGCCCGATCGATTTGCCGGATTGCATCAATTTCCGGGTAGGAAGTTTTGTAATGGTACCTAGTTGATAGTATGCATAAGTAGCAGTCTTGTTATGGAGGTAGTGTCAGCACCAATTCTTACAAGTGTTAGTAGGAGGCTTCGTCGTCGCTTTAATAAGCTTGAGCAAGCAATCCTGCTCTCATCCCTCGCAACAGCCTAAAGGCATCGGAAGAATATATCGTCTCAGTGACTGTATGGCTTATAAGCTATGGATATGCGGTCTGTATTATTCATGAATGCTGGGCCAGGCGGAAGAGAGCATAGTTTGCGAGGAGCAGGATTCCTGCATCGACCATTGTATACCACTGCCCAATGATTTATAGTCGTACCACCCATTTCGCCCTGCTCAATATATGAAACGTGAGGGGTATCTATCTGTGAAGTGACGTTGTTGTGATGAATCTTGCCGCTGTCAATTTTGGGTCAACAGGATTCGAATGCATTGCCCGATTTGAATTTGCGGTATAGAGATAATCGTAGAATGTCGTGAAGCAGATGATAGCGTGGAAGTGTGTTGAAGAGGAGCCTTTATGCCGACTATGCGTATGGCTGTCCACGGTGCGCCTGCTTTCATCGAAATTCATCGTTGGAACTTGGAAAGTTTCAGCTTTCAACCTTCGCCTTCCAACTCGTACTGGCTGCCATCAGCGCCGTCCGCCTCGTCCATATCGTCATCGTCATCATTAATACCCGTAGCATGCATGAGACCGGGTAAATTCTGGTCGGTGTCCATATCGTCAGCTTGGCCATCATCGTACATTGTTCCTTCAGTCTCGTATGCAAATCCTTCTTGGTTCAGGTAATTACGGAGACGGTTGACTCCATCACCAGAAAATACGCAGAAAACGTGCCGTTGGTGCTCGGTGAATTCTGTGGGAAGGTGAGTAGAGAAGAGACGAAATGGTGGATCTATCTTACCTGGCGGTGCTTCCCTGCAGAAGCTGATGAGGTCTTCTCGTAGGTAAAAAGCCTGAACTCCAGTCAGGCTGAGATGGGTCAGTTTCGGGCATTGGTTGAGCAATGCATGGATACCCTTTACAAGTGTCAGTGATGTCAGTGTCAAATCGATGTATGGCACTTACCGGAAGTGTCAGATTGATGCAATAGCTCAAATGCACTCTTTCCAGAAGACTTAGTCCGGGAACCTTCTGTCGATGCTCTGGATTTGCTTTGGCAAGCGCCATGATACTCCGATCCGTAATCGACTGGCATTTGACAAGGCCGATCCGTCGAAGCTTTGGAAGTGTAGCTAGTTGCTTAACGCTTGCATCCGTGAGACGATGGCAACATGCTAGGTCGATGTACCTAATTCTGTTGCACATTTTCACGAGTTGTACGACGGCTGCGTCCGTGATCTGGGCACAGTGGCCCAAGTGGATGTAGTGGAGATTCTTCCCAAGCTTCGTGATTGCAAGGACGGATCGATCGGTAATTTCCTTGCACTTTGCCAGAACCAGATTTCGTAGTCGTGGCGAGGTTTCGATGATCCTTTCTACAGCCTCATCATGTAGCTGGTGGCACGCTGTAAGATCTAAGATCCTGAGGCTCTCGAACGCCGGATTCTTAGGCAGATCAAGGAAAGCAGCGTCTGTAAGAAGATTACAATGACCAACACGGAGCTCTCTTAGCTGTCTTCCTCGTGAGATTAGGCTCGTGATCGAGATGTTGGTGACTTGTCTGCAATTGTGGAGATCTATTTCGAGCATGTATGGGCAATGATGGGCAACTGCTATGATGGAGTCATCGGTCACTAGCGAGCAATTGTTGAGTTTGAGCTGTATTTTGTTAGCAGTTGTTTCAACTGATCCTGAAGATACTTTCTTACCCTCTTCAAGAAATGACAATTCTCTGCCACTGCGACTAACGAATCGTCCGTCACCTTGGAGCAGTCCGTAATGTTCAACCCTTGCAAGCGTCCACAGTTCTCAGAAACAGCCTTTAGCGTATGATCGGTGACGGAGTCCAACCCAGTGATGTCTAATGCTAATAGGCTCTTGCTGCCGTCAACCAGTGAGCACACTCCTCCATCTGTCAGCTTCACACAGCCGGTCAACGTCAATCTCTCGATCCTTTTGCACATCATGAAAGGTTTCACTGTCCCATCGTTGATTTGTTCGTTCAGATTCGAGAGATTCAATCTCTTGACGAGAGCGTTGTACGAATAGTAGCCGTCGGCCTTCTGGATGGATTTGGTAACGCTCTGAAGATTGTCCCAGGTATTGCACAACGGTCGATGCCACAGGAGATCCACGCTGTTTCTTGACCATGTCTTCGAAACCATCATACAGCTCCTCAGGTCCATGCTAGAGCTCAGCTTGGTGAAGACGCCTATTAGGAGTTCGGGGGGAAGGCGGCTTATAGGTGACAGCCGATGTTCACGTTCCTGGTCTGGCGACAGAGGTACTTCTCGAACGGAGGGGACGCCGATGGAGGACTGCGAGTCATTCCGCTGAGTTGTGAAGAAGTCTGTGTCATCTTCGTAGGCAGCACGCTCGGGCGAGCTGGAGGAGGATGAGGCGGAGGTCGACGTGCCTGATTCCTGCACTTCTGATCTTGGGACTCGTGCCATTGTGACAATTTCTGTGTATTTAGTGTCTGCGTGTGGTGAAAAGGGGATACGGGGGTCCGATAGGGCAGATGAGAGCGGAGGCCTGTGGAGGAAAGGGTTTTGATGGTGATGGGGAGCTCGAGCGAGGTATATGTTTCTTGGTCCTGAATATTTGTTTCTGTAGGTCAATGTTTGTAGCCCGAGAGGAGGTTATCAAAAGGAAGGATGTCGGAATCGATTGAGCGCGACTGCCTTCTGGGGCCGGAGGGCAAAGGTTTTTGTGCAAGACTTTCTGTCACCGAGAGATGTATGACATGGTTCCGGGTCATATGTCAGTGATGGCTTATTTCCCGTGTAGCTGCCCGCTCCGATTGCAAAAAGGAGGCGAGGTTTGCTGATTTGTCAGGGTACGAGTAGGAAAAGGTGGGTTATAGGCGCCTTGTCCGGGCGCCAAGGTAAGGCCCACTGTATCAGATTCTTGGTGTTGACAATTGGACCTTAACACGAGCGGAGAGAGGTTGATACTCCTGACATGTACAAGGGTTGACGCAATGAAGTGTTGAATGGAGAACGAGATATCGAGGGGGTGGACGACAACGATTGCCGTCTCAGCCTCACCGAAAGCCACTAGCGCCTTGCCTTAGCGGTCTCAGATTCGCCGAACATATTGAGTCACGTGCCCAGCGTCACAAAGACAACTTTCAGGAAAACTGATCACCAAGCATCAGCAAAGCTGTCGCCCTGATCTCTTTCGCCTCAAGCTGCAACACTTGCTGCCATACGGATACTCAAGCAAGACAGGCTGCCCTCGTAAACGCCCAGAATGTGGATAATAGATTGGTGTAAGCTGCCACCTCTCCTTCACTCCTCAAGCTTGAGCTTTTCCTGGGACAACTTTCCTGCTCCATTATTCCCCCAAGCACTGAAACATCCATTCTCTTCCAGTCTGGGACGTCCTCTCCTCCCTCGGCCTCCTAAATAAACACGCCAAACTCCTCTTCCTAGGCCTCGACAACGCGGGTAAAACAACTCTCTTGCACATGCTGAAGAACGACCGTGTCGCCATCCCTCAACCAACCCTACACCCCACCTCCGAAGAACTCGCAATAGGAAATTGCCGTTTCACAACCTTCGACCTAGGCGGGCATCAGCAAGCGCGACGATTATGGAAGGATTATTTCCCCGAAGTGTCGGGAATAGTGTTTTTGGTTGATGCAAAAGATCATGAGAGGTTTGCGGAAAGTAAGGCAGAACTTGATGCCTTGTTGAGTATGGAGGGGTTGGGAAAGGTGCCGTTTTGTGTGCTGGGGAATAAAATTGATCATCCGGATGCTATTAGTGAGGAGGATTTGCGGAGTCAATTGGGTCTGTGGCAGACGACGGGGAAGGGAAAGATACCGCTGGAGGGGGTGAGGCCGATTGAGGTGTTCATGTGTAGTGTGGTCATGAGACAAGGTATGTGGACTTTTTGAGGCTTTTGATATGGGATTGGGCTAATTTGGTGCAGGATACTTTGAAGCTTTCCGTTGGCTGTCGAACTACGTTTGATGGATGAGGACGAGATGCATTGGATCTGTATGCAGCGAAGCGAACGAAGCGATTCTGACGATTAGATTTCCCCTCAAATTTTCACAGATATTTGCCTTGCAAGCGTTGAAGCTCGACGTATCGTCCAAGCATTATTAGCATTACCCAAATTATGTGGCAAGGCTCCGGTCAGCACCCTTCGCCCATTCTCGCAAGACGTTCTTCTTCAGTTTCCCAGTGCTTGTCTTGGGAAGCTCGGTCACTATTTCAACCTCTCTTGGGACCATGAATTTGCTGATCCCACTTGTATTCTTGGCCCATTCAATTACAACTTCGCCCCTGAGCTCCTTGCCTGCCTGGACTGTGATGAATGCCTTGGGTCTTTCGCCCCAGTGCGAGTCGGCTACAGCAACTACTGCTGCTTCGAGGATATCTGGATGCGTCGCAAGCATGGATTCTAAGGCCACAGATGAGATATTCTCTCCTCCTGCAAAAAAATCGTTAGTCTTGGAAGAGGGTTGGCCTGAATGGTGCTTACCGCTGATGATGATATCTTTCGCTCGGTCAAGGATTTGCGCGGCTCCATCTGGATGCCACACAGCCAGATCGCCTGTATGCAAGACTCCACCCAAAAAGAGCTTCTTTGTTGCTGCAGGATCTTTATGATAACCCTTGGCGCAAATGTTCCCTACACATACTATCTCACCGATCTCTTTGCCATCCTTTTTGACGTCTACGATTGTACCCTCAGGGACATCGATCTTGATTACTCGTATTGGTAGACTGGTAACGAAACCATGCCCTTGCCTCGCCATCTTCTGATATTTCTCCGTCTTCGGGAGTTTCTCCCAGGCCGGCATATGATAGCCTTTGGTGATAGGACCATAAGTTTCCGTCAATCCATAGACATGGACTGGATGCAAGTTCAGGTTCGTCATCTGCTCGAATAGATGGGGCGTTGGGGGACTGGCGGCAACTGTGACACGGACAAGTTTGGGCAGTGCTTTAGCCTCCTTGGCCGTACACAATAGTGTGTTGACCGTAGGAGCTGCACAGTAATGGGTAATCTGCTCGTCTTTGAGCAAACGCCATATCTCAGGGTAGTCAATCTTGCGCAGGCAGTAATGCGTGCCTCTGACAGCGGTCACAGCCCAGGGATATGTCCAGCCCATTGCGTGAAACATCGGCAGAGTCCACAAGTATCGACATCGTTCAGTATTGTAGCCTAGTCCAGACTCGATGACATTCCCCAGCGCAGCAACATATGCTCCTCGATGCGTAAATTCCACACCTTTTGGCTTCGCTGTAGTCCCGCTTGTATACGCCAGCGCAATCACATCTTCCTCATTCCCCACCTGCGCTTCTAAGCCATCCCATCCTCGGCCGCCCTGTTCAGTATCGTTTTTCAGACCCTCTAACACAACCTCATCGAATTGGCCGCTTAGCTCGCCTTCGCCAGCATCCGTATCAGCATCGACAATGAACGGTATGTTCGGGTGCATTTTCCGGAAGCCGTCCAGCAGCGGTACGAATTCAGCATCCACGATGATCGCTTCAGCGCCGGCATGTCCGAATATGTAAGCGATATTTTCCTCCGCCAGTCGATAGTTGACCCCAACGTTGACAGCTCCAGCTGCCGCGATTCCGTATATTGACTCCAGAAACGCTGGCGTATTTGGGCACAGTATCCCGACTCTCTTGTAGCCATACTTCTTAATGTAATATGCTAAACCTCTCGCCCGATCGGCTGCCTCTTGATATGATCGCCGCAGGATCTTGCCGTTGGCTGTGACGTGGTAGATGGCCTCGGCCTAAAACCTCAGTCAGTATCTACTTGATACTGAGCCGTAGTTTGATCGTGAGCGCGCAGTAGCAATAGTCGTCGAAGGCGCCAGCTCGGCGCAAGCCTTTATTCAGACGAAGCATATAGTGTGACCTCGACGCCGAACCTGGAAAGCGCAAGAGGAAGATAGCCTACATCTGGTTCAACAGCAGCTGCACGAGGTAAGAAGAAAGTAGGCGAAAGGGTGTGTATGTTGCAGCGATGCTGGTACTCGGTCGAGGGAGAGGAGGGAAGGAAATGCGAGGCTAGCTTTGAGAGGCGGGATTGAGCGCCAGACATCCTGCTAATTTTCGTGGTGACTCAACATGGATGTTCACCATAGTATGGTGTTGTCACAAAGCACTGGCAGAGCAGGAGAAGCTACAAAATCCAAATAGATATACAATTGGACTAGAACGGCATATGCATGCTTGGGTGTGGGGTATTGACACCCCGCCTAGTCCGCTCCACCGGTAGAGGCTCTAGCACCAAATAGCTTCATCGTGTTCACTGCAATGACGCTCTATCCCAATTACTTTCAAGATATTGCATTGAAGACACAAATGTGCCTAGAGAGCTGTAGCTAGTCACTCCCTAGTGTCTTCCATTGACACAAAAGCTCCATGCTCATTACACGGACCGAAATTGATGTTCAATCCCATTGTCAGATGTTAAGACATCCAAGTCTGATTAGACTTCAGGGTGATTGGCTGTTGTCAGACTAGTAGCCGTACTCAGCGAGCTGAGTTTTTATTTTCTCGTCCACCTTTGCGTTCTTCGTCGCCTCCGCTAATTGCCTTCTCGCTGCCTTCTTGCGCTCGTAGTATGCAGCTCCCTTCACTTTTCTCCGCTCCTCCAACCTGTACTCTAATATCAGCCAGTCTCCTAAGTCTTCACGACTCCATCACAGCTTTGTGACAGCAGGGGACTATCGTACCTCTCAACCACGTCCTTGTATTTCCAGCCAACTTCATGGCTCAAACGGCCAACAGTGCAGTATTTCCTCCCTGGCTTCAATCGGAGCACCCTCAACGCCTGTGGTACAACCATACGCTTCTTCTTGTCGTATGGTGGTGGAACACCCTCGAAGACCTTCAGACGTTCCATAGCAGCAGCACCGCGAGCTGTCTTGTGGGGAATCATGCCGCGCACGGTCTTGTAGAAGATACGGGAGGGAGCGCGGAAATGGAAAGGGCCTGCAGAAGAACTTGTCAGATGCCATTGCGTTCGAGTGTTGTGGCTATGGCTGGAGGATGTGGTTTGGAAGCTTACCTCCACGAGTAGGATTGTAACGAGTCATCTTTCGGAGGTATGCCAGGTACTTTACTATTGATCGCCAGTACTGTTAGCCAGTAGTCCATCTCACCACAACCCATGACGTGTAGTATGCTCTCCCTGAGTAAACCATCCACCATTAATACAAGGATTGGGTGTATACGTACGCTTTGCACGAAAGAATTCGCCGGATATGTTGAGGGCTTCGCAGCGGACGACCACGATCTTCTGACCGTTGAGCAGCTGCTTGGCCACAGTGCTAGCCAAGCGACCCAGAAGATGTCCTTTGCCATCAATGACGACCTAAGTAGAAAGCTGTCAGTATGACTCTACCCAAGCAAGTGTCTGTTCAGGTTCGCGTCTAGCTGTAGGGTGTACGTACAACTGGCTCGAAGGTCGACATCCTCGGATGCTCGCTCGATGATGTTGGTAGGTTAGATTTAGTTGGAGTGAGCTCTCGTCGCCCTCGTTGTCGTAGCTGTTTTAATGAGTAGAGGTGTTTGACCGTGGGCGTATTTAGGATTGTGCGGTTTTCGGTTATGGGAGCTAAACCAATCAGAGCATCGCGGCCCGATAAGACCGATGATAGGGCTAGCAAATTCCCGTGACTACCTTACTATCTAAATAATGGCCCTCCATCCCGACTGCTGCCCCTCTTTGTCCAAGAAACTCGTCGCAAGGATAGCACACTTTCTACCAGGACAACCTGCATTGACCATATCAATTGGCAGCGGCTCCGGACTTGTTGAGGCTCTCTTTTCAATGAGCGGCCTACAGTCAGAATAGAGGCCATTGAGGTCTCGAAAGGACTCAACAAATACCTACTTGACGAGCTCATGCATATTGTATTTGGTTGTTTTGCTACCCCAAAAATGTTGGTCTCTTTAGGGAATAAGCCCAAGCTTTCGAGCATGGCAAGGTTGAATGTATTCTATGGATTGGTCCTATGGCAGACGATCAGGAGCTTGAAGAGCTGTCTCCGTTGGCGACTTGGACAAAGGAGGTCCTCCAAGACTGCGGCTTGGGTGCCTATGAGACTATGGTTGCATGGCGACGCCGAGGAAGCCTCAGTAATAGCTGATGATTAGACAAATCGATTCTATGCATGCTTATCGTCCCATAGTCCATCACCAGAGTGGGGGAGGTTTGAGTTCGCTGGGAGATCTTCGGGCGGCTGATCGCCCGCAATGCGAAACATCGACAGGGATCACTCTGTTTTCATCGTCCTCTGCAACTACGTACATCTCTCTTTCGCTCTTACCGCTTTGCTTGTCGTTCATTGTAATCGGACAGCAGCGACAACCTTGTCATATATCGTTGTATGGTCTTGCTGGACGCTACGCCCTTCCTTTGCCGTTTGGGTCGAGTATGACGGTCTGATTGGTGCAAATTGTTGCCTTAGGAAAGCAGCCTAGTGCGTGTCATGCGTGCACGATGAAGAATCCATTTCGTAACCCGATCGCATTCACGCCCACGCCTGTCACTGCTATAACATTGATCGTCTATGCTGCCTTGATCATCTCATTATTAGTCGTCCATCATACCGTCCCTGAAGGACATGTCTCCGGAATAAATTTAACAGAAGCCTGGCGGGATCTGCAGACCCTCAGTAATGGCTTTCATCCTTATAACAGCCGAAGAAACGATGCCATTCGAGACTGGCTGTTGACCAGGATTGAGGCCAAGGAGAATATCGTCGCTTTCTCCGATAGACTGTCAAATGTGTCATTTTCAGAGGGGGGTGCGGGCGGTACCCCTGGTCTCAGTGTATACTTTGAAGGCACGAACATTGTTGTATACATAAGCGGCTCCGAAGATGATCATAGTGATTGGTACAAGACTGGGAAGGAACCCAAAGGCAAAGGCGGTGTTCTTATCAACGCTCACTACGACAGTGTTTCTGCCGGCTTTGGAGCTACTGATGATGGCGTTGGGGTTGTCACGGTCCTACAGCTAATCCAGTACTTCTCCGCAAGTTGCCATCAACCTAAGCGAGGTATTGTTGCCTTGCTCAACAATGGCGAAGAAGACTTTCTGAACGGTGCAATGGCATTTTCACAACATCCCATGTCGAAATTCGTCAGCACGTTCCTCAATCTCGAGGGAGCTGGTGCGGGCGGTCGAGCAACTCTATTTAGGAGTACAGATACCGAAGTTACCACTTTTTACCAAAGCAGCAAATTCCCTTTTGGTTCTGTAGTCAGCGCAGATGCGTTCAAAAGGGGCTTTGTCAGGAGTGGCACGGATTACGAGGTTTTCAAAGACCAGCTTGGTCTGCGAGGGCTCGACGTTGCTTTCATGGAGCCCCGAGCTAGGTACCACACTGATCAAGATGATGCAAGGCATACGAGCAAGGCTTCGCTGCATCACATGCTCTCTGCTGCATTATCTACTATGCGTGGACTTACGTCGGACACCAGCTCGACTTTTGATAGAAAAGGCAAGGCTCCAAGCGGCCATGGGTCGACGGGAGTCTGGTTTGATATATTTGGCAGGGCTTTTGCCGTCTTCAGGCTGAGGACACTCTTTGCATTGTCCGTCACCTTGCTAGTCGTGGCACCGCTGACTTTGATCGTCATCGGAGCTATTCTCTACAAGATCGACAAATTCTATCTCTTCAGCTCCTCAAAGCAACACCATCACGCAGAAGGCGATGGCTCTGTTGCAATTCAGGGCTGGCGAGGACTCTTTAGATGGCCGGTTACGTTTGTGCTGGCCACAGCTGCCGTGATTGGACTTGCTTTTCTCCAGAACACCGTCAATCCATACATCTTATCAAGCAGTCCGTACTCTGTGTGGAGCATGATGATCTCCGCATGGGTGTGCGTTGCATGGGCTGGATCTACAGTCGCCGACTTCTTCAGGCCAACAGCATTTCACCGTGCCTACACCTTGCTTTGGATGTTTCTAGCCAGCTGGCTTGTGCTTATTGCGACGACTGTTGTCGAACTTAACCCCGAGATAGCTTGTGGATATCTACTGATGTTCTACTTTGCATGCATCTTCTTGGCGACTACGATAGCCTTCTTTGAGCTCTTTCATCTGCCGAAGCAGTCGGAGTACGCGGATGAGATAGAAGGCCCGAGGGAAGATCCAATTGCACGGTCAAGACATGGCAGCATATCAAGCTCTAGACTCATGGGTCCATCTGAAGAAGAACAGCCGCCTGTCGAAGATGATGGCGAAGATGATAACAATCCAACAGAGTCTACCTCTTTACTTGGAGAAAGACGACGAGCGACTTTCAAGCGCTATACCTCTCCACACCGTCCTGGCCCCACAAAAGATGTCATTCCTGAGTCCCATACGAATCGTCTGGTGTATGGTACCGAACAACCTTGGTCTCACTCTCTGCCGAGCAGTCTCTGGCTCTTGGAGTTCCTTCTGCTTGCACCTTTTCCACTCATACTCTTCGGCCAAGTGGCTCTTCTCTTCACGAGTGCAACGAGTCAGACACTCGCGGACGGTAATTCACCATTACCTCTCTACATCCTTACGGCGGTCCTCACCGTCCTTCTTTTCGCGCCTCTCGGTCCATTCCTGCATCGCTATACTTACCATATACCAACCTTCTTAATACTCGTATTTGCTGGCACAACAATCTACAACCTCACTGCTTTTCCATTTTCGGCGAACAATCGTCTAAAGCTATACTTCCTCCAACGTGTGGATCTCGATACAAGTATCAACGATGTCAGCCTGACAGGCATAGACAGCTACGTCCAGAAAGCAATATCCTCACTCCCAAGTGCAGCAGGCCAAACAATCTCCTGCATGCCAACCAAGCTTCGACGAGACCTGACCGAATGCAGCTGGACTGGCCTTCCACCTCGTGTCGTATCAAATACGCATCCTGACGTGCCACCTGAGTTTGGGTATGCAGATTGGCTTACTTTCAACGCCACTCGCGACCCAGATGGCAAGACGGAAGCCCAATTATACGTAACCGGACTTCAGACGAGAGCATGCAAGCTCGTCTTTCATCGGCCCATCTCAGACTTCAGCGTTGCTGGCGCGGGAGACGACAAGCGCTTTAAGCATGTCTCTGATAGTGGGAGCAGAGAGTTAAGGCTCTGGAGCAGGACTTGGGATAGAGAATGGAATGTCACTGTCAAATGGGACGCTAGCGGTGATGATGAAGGGGATGGGCTGGACGGGAGAGTGGCGTGCTTGTGGAGTGATGCTAATGACAGCGGCACGATTCCTGCACTCGATGAAGCATGGCGTTTTGCACCAACTTGGGTTGCCATTGCAAATAATCAGAATGGACTGGTTGAGGGAAGTAAAGCGTTTCTTGTTTGATTTTCTCCTGCATTTGGGTTAGCATGACAGCCTCGTGACTCTTCATTGATAGCGTACCACAGCAAGCGTTTCCTTCGTACTTACCTTCACAAGAGGACAGAGCCAATGTAATGCATACATAGTGGACCTTTAGCCCGGTCTTGAGTCAAGAGCGCCCTGTGCCCAAGTTTTGCACCAAAGTCGCAGCTTGTAGCGAGTAACGTCTCAATACTCGACTCATTCCTGCTCAGCTATGTCCAACAAAACGGGGCCGTCAAGTAAGCTGACTGGCGTTTTGGCCAGCGGTTGAGCGCCAGTCTTGACATTTCCTAGGATGATTGTCGTCGAGAGGCACACTTATCCACAACTTTTCCTCCACCATCGTGCAGCAATGCTTCAGATTGACATCCTGGTTCTTTTCGAGCGACAACTTACCGTTGCAACCTAGAGTGCCTCTGTAATTGATTGTCCATGCTAGTTTTCTATACACTGCTATATGCGGGTACTTCAGAATGTCATATCATAGCCTAATCGATGCTCGAGCGGTCGAAAATTCGGTTCATATGGTTGCTCTAAGATCTGATACTCCGGTAGTTCCAACTGGTATCTTACCCCTATATGCACCGAATGGCCGCTTGCGTTTGCGTTTGCTGTTGCGTGTTTTCTACTACTCTTCTACGTATGGTTACATGTGGGTGCTCTAAAGTACGATATCATGGCTCGAGTGATTGCAATCACCATATCAAAACTTTGGAATACCATCTATGCTGAGAATTCATAGTAGATTGTACTTTGAGGTGTTATATTGGGGCTCAATCAACGGTCAACGAATCGGTATTTTGTTACGTGGTCTCGATGCCATCGATGTTGGAACAAATGAATTATCAAAGGCTTGCTGCTTGATGAACCCGGCAATTGAGAGGGATGTAGAGGTGCTTGTACCCTACAAGGGCGCATATAGAGGATAGCTAAAGGGCTATGGTAAGGGAGATTTCGAGCAGACTAGACGTTGGTGGTAGGTTTCTAGCTGTAGCCCTGATTTTACCCTGTTGTTTTTCGCTCCAACCTCCGTGAATGTCGCAGCTCGATTGCGAGTAAACTCAGCATATCGGAAGGGTATCCTACCAGAGTCACTACTGTATACAAGGCCCCAAGACCCTCCTATATGGTGACAATATCCATGAAAGCAGATACCCCCTGCCTAACCCCTTGCTCCCACTCCCAGGCAAACCCCCCAGTCTGCCCACTCTCTCGCAGCCTTTTCAAAATCCATAGCTCCAGAGAGCCGATCGTGTCCGCCCCAGTTTGCGCGCCTTGCACATTCCCAGAGACTCTCATCTCGTAGAAGGACAAAGCATCTGCAAATCCCAGGTCCCAACCTTGCTCGAATCGCCAATGCTCGAAGTGTCCTCCTGGTGCTGTGCTATTCCAGTAGCCGACATGACCGTCTACTGCTTCTCTCCTCTTGGGCCCCACCAGTTGTTTTGCTCTTCCCACACGTTTCATCACATCTTCAAAACTCAAGGTAAGATTTCCGGGCGGCACTACCGCTCCTTTCTTCACCATCTCGATCAATCCCCACTCCCCACCATCCATCCACTGCATTTTCGCCGTCCAGAAAAACGCGCCACCAGCCTTTTGCCTCCATTGCCCGCTTTGCGCTCTTCCGAACTCGCGGACCAAGTCATCTCTATCTGCACCACCAGATTTATACCAGGATTCTCCATCAAGCACACAGCTCCACTCCCCAACGAAAACACCGACAGCGCCTCTATCAATCACGCTTCCTCCCACATTCTGTACCTCGCATAATTCGCTTTGGACGCGCTCGATAATTCGCTGAGGGCTTTGGTCCTTGTCATGCTCGGTAAAGCAGTAGTATTTATGGGTATCAACCCCCACTGGACATCCAGTACCCCTTTTGTTAGCTCTAGCACACCATGCCAAAGCTGTGCTCAAATCCCATCCATCGCTGATATAAAGTGGTATACTACCATCTACTCTCCCAATCGCATGCACGACGTCGTCGTACCATTCATACATCCCCTTTGCGCCCCAGCACGCTTCATTGCATAATTCTATTCCTACACACCCCGGTATCTTCCCTCTAGCTATCTCCTCAGCCATAAACAGCAGACACCGCTTCGCTAATTCCAGGTTCTTGCTATTCCCCCACAGCTCAACTTTTTTACTGCTCGTTCCACCATGATCCTGATCATTGGCACCGCCGGGTAGGGCGTGGAAGTCTAACAGTACCCCAATTCCAACGTCGTAAAGTCGCACGCAGAGACGTAGCACAGCGTCCCAGGCGTCGGTGTAGACTTCTGAGATGGGGCCTGCAAAAGGAGTACCCTTTGCGAAGGATGGACCGAGCGTGAAATACCCGACCGGCAGCCGTACCGATGTGATATGTGCTTCGTGTGCTAGCCAACGTAATTCCTCATCAGACAAAGCAGAATCCCAGTGCTGCTCCCATTTTGAGCGTGTAGCCTCCACACCACGAACAGCCACAGTTCTAGTTTGCCCATTTCGCGATCAGCCCTCGCCATTTGTAGTAGAGCAGCTAAAGATAGGAAGGGCGTACTTAGTAACAGCGTCTAGTTCGCTATCGCCCGCGGCTGTGGGATCGAACATGGATGGGAAGAGCCATTTCTCGAGAACGAAGATGGAGCCGAGGTTCGTGCCGTGGTGGGTACGGTATCGAAGAACGTCGAGAGCTCTTGGCTGCTGGAGCTGGGTGTGCTGGCTTGGGAAGGCAATTGGGGAGCTGGAGATGGAATGTTTGGCTTTGTTGAGAAGTTTGTGCATGACTAAGGAGTAGACGGGGAGAGGATAGTAGGTGTAGCTGAATACACAGAGTGGTATCAATTGAGTCGAGTGTGCCAGTAGTATAGGTATTCCCTATATTGACTTATATGAACTTCTGACCAGATGTTCCGTACCACTGAATCTCCCCTGGTCTTGCTCCCTTCTTCAGGTAGTGGCTCGGGGCTTCTATACCACCTCCCAAAGTCTATCACCCAGAAGTACGACTCGACCGTAGCATATACCACTAGGCATGCGATCACAGCAGTTTTGACAGGTCGAGTTGCACCCAGATCATTGAAGTTGAAGGCCGGATTGGCTGGGTTCTCGCGGGGTGATGGATCTGGGGCTAGTTTGGGACGAGGCCTCTGAGAGTCAGGAGCTTTCAAGGTGCTGTGATTGGCCTTGTAAGCGTGGATGGGGGGTGCGTGAGGAAGTTGAGGATAGGTAACGGCGGTGACTGAGATGACGTCTCCACGCTACGCTTTGAAGTGACGTCGCAGTCAGTGGTAGATGCAATTGTGGGCTTCTTAAGTAAGTAGGAGCTGTAATTTGATTGGTTGGAATTTTTACGAAACCCAGAGGCGATACCATTGTGATTTGAAGTATAATATCATGTAATGCTCTTGGTTGGTTGAGCGTTGATCAGGATATGATATGTAAAAGTAAGGCATAACACACGCAGCACTGGAAGTAATACTGCTGCTCTACGGTATGTGCAAGGGTGCGATACCGTTCGAAGGTGCCAGAATAATAAGTTTTGAAAGTCCCATTAGTAACGGTCATCATAAAGCAACTTCAAACACAGAGAAATAGGATGATTCAAGCCGCAATTCGGTCTGTTGAGAGGTAAGATACCCTTCGAGACCGCGACGAGTAAAAAGGGTGCATGTATTTGGTATGTACAAACCAATCTGGGTCAGTTCTAATCGCCTGAGCAGAGTATTTTTCCAGCATATGTGCGTGCATCTCTTCCATCCCCTACATCATCGCACCACCTTCATTGGTCTAGTACCCCCAATATCCCTTAACGAGCCACGTGCTATACGCAGCCATGCCAGCAAAGAACCCTTGGGTGCCATAGTACCCAGCTGGCCGTCCCCAGCCGACAGTCTCCTTGCCCTTCATCCCGAGCTCAACGTGCAAGATCCTCAACACGAAAAGTGCGGCCATTGCGTAGTTCAGGATCTTCCTATTTCCGCCATTGAGCTCCGCCATTGAGCAAAGTGTAAAGGCGAGGGGCACGTTCTCGATGAAGTTGGCGTGCGCGCGCGAGTCGAGGAGGAGCGGGTCCGGGTTGTCGTTCGAAGTTGCACCCTCTTCGAAGCGGTCGCCTATGTATTTATCTCTCTGTAGACGACGGTAAACGACGCGATTAGAGAGGTAGACGAGGTAGGCGGCAAAGGGGAGGGTCCAGGTGCCGGTGATTGCTGGGGTGCGTTAGCTGTAAGACAGTGGAGTTCGAGAGGGGAAGACCAACGCAGCGACTTGAGGACTGGCACCCCGAGTGTGTTTGCAGAACTCATCTTGACGGTTTCTCTGGTCTTTGTTGTGGATTATGGTTCCGTGGTACATACGAGTATCATGGGTGAAGGGAAAACAGTGACTTGAGCTAGACATCATCGAGGAGCTCGTTTGAGCCAATCAGACAGCAACGCAGCGCTTACATAAGATACAGGGTCGCGACAGACCAAATTTGCCTCAGTCCCTCAGACCTGCCGAGCCACCGCTAAGCCCCTTCGGGTTAGCTCCCGTTCACTAAGCCCCTTCGGGTTAGAAATACTAACTTCGTAGTTAAACGGCGGCAGGTCTGAGCGTAAAACCTTATATTTTTATTAGGTTCGTATTATTTTCGCGGGCCGCTTATATAAATTTTTCCGTTAACTTTTTTCTTTATTAATAACTAACTTTACGACGCGATCGTTATTTAATTATTTTAAAATAAGATTTAAATTAATCGCGCGCTAATACTTTTATATATACTCTTTCGAATATAATTATTTATAATACTATCTATTATATATATAACGAAATAAATATAAATTATCTAAAAATCTTTAATTATAACTCGAGTTTCGATTATTATTATAACGATAATTATTTATTACTAGTTTTTATTCTTTATTATTAATAGGTCCCTTTCGTTATAAAACCCTCCGCGAAATATATTTAAAGTTAAAACTAATAATTATTATAATAATATTATATATAGTAGGCGATTTCGCGTCTACGTTTATTATAATAAAGATAAATAATTTATATAAAACTTTAAATCGAGAGTATATAAAAAACGTTATAATATATTACTTCGGAGTCGAGTTTAAAGAGAAATAATATAATATTTTAAATATATTATTAAACTAAAGAACGAATTTAATTTTAATTATAAAAATTAGATTTAATAAAAATATCGTTTTTTAAATTTTATTATTAATATTTTTACTTATTAAAGCGGTATTAATTATTATATTTTTAAATACTTTATTAGAAGAGTAATATAAGAAATTAAATCGTATATTTAATTACCGACCCTTCGTTTTAAACGACGATAATAATAAACCCGTTAATATTATAATAATATACTTTAGTTACTTTACCTACGGTATAATAACTAAATATAATTTATAGATAAATAGTTAATAATAATAATCTTTACGAGTCCTAAAATTATTAATTCGAGTGATTTTAATACCGACGTACTACGGTATATTAATTTTACGTTACGGTTATATTTATTAATAATCGACGAGCTTTATTTAATAATTAAATAAAAGAAGTTTCGATTAATATACTTTAATCTAGGTATCCTCCGAAAATAATTATTACTTAACGTCCCTTTTTTAAGAGTCTCTATAACGCTCGATATTAAAATACTCGAGATTATATAAAAACGATATATTTTCTCGGAAGATATTATTATTATAAAGACTCCGTTTAATCGGCTAGAGATATATATTTAAATTAATACTATTTATAATTCTATTAATAGTATATTTAACCTATAATATATTTTACCGTCGTAGATTACTACTACCTAAGATATTCCGAAGACGATTATTTTTATAGATTCCGTAACCTAGGTTAAAGATATATATTAATTAATACGTATATAAATAAAACGATTATCGTATCCGATCGAGGGTACGAAGTTAATCGTATCTTTTTTCGCGGCGATAACTACTCGAGATAAATAAGATATCGTAATATATTTCGGTCTATTATCTACCTAAGTGACAAGGGGTTAATATAATAATATATAATATAAAAGATATTTATTATTCTATCGAGGATTTGGCCTTAATATATTAGAATCCTAAAGTTACCCTAGTCCCGATAAAGCTAGCGGTAGGGCTTAGCCCGTCGTTTTAATAAATATCTATAATAATACTCCTACTAAAGTCTACTTTATAATAAATCGCCTAATTTAAAAGAAAGAAGTTAACGCCCTCGTTAATATATTTATATAAGTAATAACGTAAATAGCGTCTATATATAGAAGTAAATAAGTAAATAGTATATATTTTAAATTATCGACTAATTACGGGTAGGTTTATAGAGTCTTAAAGTTTAATATAAAACTATAAAGTTTAGTATTAAAATCGCGATAACGAGATAAGGCGATAGGGCGGTATAAAGATAATATAAATAACTAATAATAAAAGCTATAATATTAATAAAATAGAGGCGTATATATATAGTATTATAAAAGTATTAATATTAAAGAATTAGGGCCTTAAATATATATTAATAAAATAAAATTTTAATATAAATTTAGGTTAGATCTAGGCTAGATTTAAATAAAAGTCGCTTAATAATACTTTTAAAATTAAAATTATTTTAGCGCGGAGCTAGTCCCGATTCGGTTAAATAATTATATAATTCTTATATTATCCGAAGTTCTTTCTTATATAAATATATTATTTAATTAAGAAGTAGCGATAATAAAAAGTATATATTTAAATCTATATAAGAGAGTATATAAATAATACTATATTAAAATATTCGGGCTATATAACTCTACGTACGATTAAACGAATAATTTAAAATTATTAAAAAATAGTTTTACTAGTTCTCGGTATAATATTTCTTTAATATTATTATAATACTTATACTCTAAATAAAACTCGATAAGTAGATTTAATATAATAATTATTTCTTAATAAAGATAAATAAAGGGCGATAACGTAAAAGGGAAATATAATTATATTTCTAGAATTATCGACTTTAGAAGAAGAATTTAATTTAATATTTAACTTATTATTCGTATTCCTTAATAAATTCGCCCGCGAAAATATTTTTAACATTTATTTAACGGTCCTATATAGATCCTTAGTTTTTTTAAAATAAGAGGTATTCGGTAGTATAACCCTTCCCCTTTTTAATAACGCGTTTATCGAGGATATACTTTAGTTTTTATTCTAACTTTAAATCGTCTCGCTCGGTTTCTATTACTTTAAGATTAATAAGCCGTAGATATTTAAAAGAATCTTTATCCGGTAGTAAATACTACTCTAATTATATTATTAAAAATATATTATAAATCTTTTAATTTTCCGGGATATTAAGGCGGTATACGAGCCTACCGATATAATTAAAAACCTTAAATAACTTAATTATTTATTAATTATATTTACGACTAGTAAGTTTATTTACCGGAATATTATAATTTTTATATAGACGTAGTAAGACTTAATCCCTTTAACGGAAGTAATAAAAATAAGAAATACGATTATAATACTCCTTATCGTATATTTAAATATAAGTAATTATATCCGAAGTTTAAATATATACTAACTCCTTTAATAAAATATTATTCTCTTAACTTCTTAAATCTAACGCGTTATTAATAATAAAACTGAAAGTTATTTTATTTAGGGTATAGTTAATAGGCTAGGAGAATATATTATTATATTATATAATTATAAAAAATAATATCTCTTCCTAGGCTTTAGAGTTTTATAAAGTAATAATCTAGAATTATAATATAATTTTAATAATTTGATTTATACGCTCGCTTAATCTATCCGTTTATAGATAATAAATAATAGAAAATATTAAATTTACTTTAAACTTATTAAATAGAGCCTTTTATAAAGTATTTATAAACTTTTAATCGCGGTCGGAAAGAATAACCTTCGAAATACCCTAGTCTACTAAATATAAACAATATAAAAGTATATATATTTATTACTCTATCTTTTATATTAATTTTCCTAGAATCGCGGTTACCTTTCGAGAAAATTTATATATAATAATTATAATATTATCGAATCCTTCCTACGAAAGGGGTAAAGTTAGAATAAAATTAATAAAAATCATATAAAAAGGAGAGGGCGGTATAAGAATAAATTATAATACTTTATAAAATTTATACCTAGGAGTATTAAATAATTAATATTATAAATAATATCGTAAATACTCCCCTAGTTTCTTATTTAATTTATATATATATTAATACCTAGTTATTATTTTATAGTACTTATATCTTCCTATATATAAACTAGAATATACGACGTTAAATATAATTTTAACGTATAAGGAAGATATATATAAATACTTTAATATATATATATAATTAATAACTAAATTATTAATATATTATATTAAATTATTATCCCTCTTTGAAAAAAGAACATTTATAATATCCTCGCCGGTTTCTATATTATAGTTAAATATATAATTTATTTTAGTTTAATAGTCGTTATTCTAGTACCTTTAAAGTAATTTTATTTAAACTACGTATTTATTTCTATTAGTATATAAACTTTATATATATATACCTAGAGTATATTTAACTCGCCTTCTAAAAAGTCTTTAACTACGTTCTTCTATTATAATCGGGATAGAGTATCTAGTATTATATATTTAGCGCTAGGTTTATAACGGATCTTTATATTTTAAAAATACTAAATATAATTTAAGGCCCGTACGATACGTAAATTAATCTTTACCGTAGATAAAGTAATTATATTTATTTATTTAACTATATTAAGCGTAGCTCTATAATTAATATAAACGACTATTTTAGAGGTTAATTCGACTATATATTTAACTTTAATAAATACTTATACTATTTTTACTAGTTTTATTTTAGTAGGTTAATAACGTATTTCTATATCCTTAAAGAGTCGGTTAAGGAAAAGGATAAATTAAACCTACTTCCGGTCGGGATAAAGGTCTTTTAATTCTTTTATAATATAATAAATTATAGCCCCGTAACCGAATTCTTTATTAATATTAAAGTTGATAAATAATTCCTTTTTATCGTCGAAGTAGTATAAAAAGAAAGATTTAAAAAGGGTATTTTAAATAATTTTAAATAAATAGATCTCTTATAAAGAAGGTGATTTAAAATTAGTCTTCTTAATATATTTTTATCGCTAAGCGCCTATAAGGGGTATTTTATTTAATAACGCGGTTTTCTTATTTTATAAAGGCTTAATTAAAGTAGTATAATTTTTAATATAATCTCTTAGTTAACTAGTTATTCCTAGGTATATTTTAAATACTATTAATATTTAAGAGAAAACTAGTTATTTAATAATTATAAACTTTTCTTTAGAAGTTAATAACCCGAACGAGTTAACCTTCTAGTTAAATAATATAATTAATAGATAATTAATAAACGCTTTCTTAGGGTTAATTAAAATATTAAATTTAACGAATAAGAAAAATATTATATATAGGTATTAAATATAATCCTCGAGGGTCTAAGAGAATATTATAATATTATCGATATATACTCGGGCGAATACTTTATAGATATATAGGATCCGGTCTATTTACTATTATATATACGTAAACGAGTTTTTAAATCTTATTACTATAATATTAAAAGTCTCCTAACCGCGGTATAATACGACGGTAAGTTTATATTTATTCTTAAAATATATATACTATTAATAGAAGAAACTAGCCGCGTTAATAACGGTAATTTAATAATAATCTTTAACGGCGTTAATTATATTATTCTATAAAGGTAAATAATAGACGTCTATTATAATTATAGTATTTAAACCTCGAATATTAATAATAATACGACCCTTCTTAATACCGTCTAATTTTATAATCTAAATAACGAAGACTAGGAAACTAAATAAAGTAATTTATATTATTTATTTAAATCGTCCCTAAATATATAATTTATTAAAAATTTCGTTAATAATCTTCCGGCTCTCGTTATTTATAGGATAAATATATACTATTTTAAATACTTTATCTTCCTAGTCGGCGCGTAGTAGTATACGTATTTATTCGTTTTCTAGAA
>JAABUS010001221.1_pt1 | contig 57903 bp, 65 predicted proteins | sample 5560161 | NCBI WGS metagenome assembly JAABUS01 (sample SAMN10711885, study PRJNA513376) | rock metagenome | isolation source: Antarctica rocks | place: Antarctica: Victoria Land, Trio Nunatak nord | collected 2016-01-04
ATAAACAGATTATCTGAGTACTTTGGCTCAAGCTGCCGTAATTGCGGATCAGGTATGCTTTAAGGCTATCAGAAACCAGAAGGGAATGTTATATAGACGTCTCTGAGGATCAAACCCACGGTCCGCCATCGTGTTGTGGTAAATAGCATGGATGACGAACGTTTGGCGCCGCTGTACAAGGCCCGAGCTGGAAACCAACGGGCCAGGTCAGCCTGGGCAAATATGTGTGCCACGGAAGTAGAGAAAGCATTGTGCTAAGATGGTAATACTAATCGGGTGATGAAGATGATGTTAGCGCTAACCCGGTCCAACATGTCACGTGCCAGGAACCTCAAAACTCAATTCTGTACCTTGCACTGACTTGCTTGATCTGGATGATGTTTAGTTAACAATAACACTTACTAAGACCTATGCAGTGGTCGCTGATCTCCGCAGGATCTAGTATCAAAGCAACCTATGCTTGCCTTTCTTAGGCAGCTTTGTCGAAAGAAGATTGAGGAGGAGCTTGGTCAACTATATCATCCGTCGAGGTACTACCCTGTCAAAATTGGAGATACATTTGCGAAGCGATATAATGTCGTGGGGAAACTAGGGTGGGGTCAATTCTCTACCGTTTGGCTTGCAAGGGACACCAAGTAGACCTTCTCTTATTCTTGACATGACGGCTTGGTAACAGCATTCCTAGGGACGAGAGGTGGGTATCGCTCAAAGTCTCTACAAGTAATGTCACCGGAGGTGTGACGAGTGAACGAGATGTCCTTGAGACTCTAAAGATGAGAGATCCAACGCATGATGGATATCATCACGTCCTTGCGTTGCTGGATTCCTTCACTCAAGATGGGCCCAACGGTCAGCACATGTGTCTTGTCTACAAAGCCATGGGGGAGCCAATCCGTCGATTCCAGGCCAGGTTTCCCCAACACAGATTTCCAACACCATTAATGAAGAGAATATCAAAACAATTACTTCTAGGCCTAGATTACACACATTCTTGTGGACTTGTACACACCGGTATATTATCATGATTGAATTATCGTGACAAGAATACTAATCACTGCGTGACAGACATCTCACCCCGAAACGTGCTAACCGAAATTAAAGAAACTTGGATATTCAGTAAATACTTAGATGACGTCCCTTCTGCTCAAGAGGTCAAAAAGCTAGGTCGTCAATCTCCGGTGCCAGCAACCTTTATGAAGCCTCCAAAAGATTACAAAAACAATGACATTAGGCTTGCGGATTTCGGCGAAGCTCGACAGGAATCAGAGCAGAACACAGACCAAGTTCAACCCGAGAAGCTGCGTGCGCCAGAAGTGCTCTTACAATTGAAATGGGATTCGAAAATTGATATATGGAGCGTAGCTTGTATAGTAAAGACAAAGGAATCACGAACATAAGCTACATTCATCGGTCTAACGTTCTCTAGATATGGGAGTCATTCGAGCAAAGGTTCCTCTTCGGTGGCCGCATACGTCGTACAGATGATTATTCGGTTCGGGGCCATCTGAGCGAGATTGTACACCAGTTAGGCCCTGCACCGCAAGAACTCCTTGCTCGCTCAAAGCATTCATCAATATACTTTAACGAGAATGGTGAGATCTTTTTCAATATGTGTAATACTCGGTCCACTAACACCGTCTGAAAATGTAGGAGAGGTTAGAGGTCTATCACCGCTCTCAGCTCCTCACTTCTGGCAACAGGAAGAAAACCTTGAGGGTAATGAGCAAGCTCTATTCATGGACTTCATCAGGTCGATGTTGAAGTGGCTCCCGGAAGACCGCCCAACAGCCAAGCAAGCCATGCAGCATGAATGGCTCAGAACCTGATCTGTTTGTATTCAAACCCTAGAAATCAACCCCTTAACATACAGCCGGTATCGACCGAATGACGGTCCAAGGAATCCATGAGGGTTCTCCTGAGCTAGATTCATTGCCTCCGTCTCTTCCCAAGGCTTCTTGCGCCCCTTTATTTTCCTTTTCCGTGAACTTCCATTTCTTCATCAAACCATCCCGGTAGAAGTGGTAGGTCCACAACATTTTCCCCATGCGGTCCAGGCCATAGCCCGTTAGGTGGTCAATATCCTTGCCTGGGTGTAGTGGAGCTCTAGATGTGATGATATTTTATTACTAGACAGCATTAACTCAAGACTGCTCAGGATCCCTCACCTGTGCTGAATCTCAGCAATTCCGTCTGCCATAAGCTCGGATATGTTCTTGTCCACCGCCATGTCCGAGATCTCATCTCCCTCCACTGACCTATGGACTCGATCATTCCATACGATCCTGATTCCTCTATAGACTCGAGTAAACGGGAATGTTGCTGCCTGGACAGCGCTAGTTGTGAACAGTCGGAGCATTATTGAAGGCTGTGATTTTGCTTTTTGATGGCTCGTTATGAGTTCGTCCTGTGAAAAATGCTTAGATAAGAGTGGCTCAAGGTACAGCAACGAGTAAACTCACTTCCAAGATGAGTAATGGTTTCCTGAGTCGAGTGGTTTGAATACTTTACTAATGCGTCAAAGATCGATCTCCGCTGAGTTTTACACATAGGAGACTCACGCCAGTTTGAGCGATATAATTTAGATCGACTGCTGATGTGTAAGAGATAGTCAATGTTCTTGATTTCAGCTGTCTCAGGCGCTCGAAGTCAAGCTAGAAGCAGTATTCACTAATGGGTCATGGTGCGAATGGAATCTCAACCCTGCGGATAGATTGATATGGATCCTATAGCAAGGGTAGCCCATTTCGGAATGGAAGAGATCAAGTTCTGATCGGTTGGATTAATTTTTTGACCGAGCAGCTGAAGTAAACATTCCGATTTATACGGATGACAAGTGTCAGAAAGTAAGTTCTACTCGTTGGCCCACTGTACGTCCTCGACTCTCCGCAAATGAATCTAGGACACGAAGGCAAGACCTCGATCATAAATAAGGTCGGGCGTCTATGCAGATTTCACGTCCTCCAGGATAGCCCAAGAAAATTTTCTCCTCCAGCGATTCCCATCTTGAGTGGACCGTGGTGCCCTTAGCAGGAAGTTCGGATTCGCGTGAAAGTTCGCACAAGGTAATGACAAAAAGGAGTAACAGACCCGACTCACCCGGAATTCTCTCCACCACGTGTCGAATCATGGCTTGAGGAATTGCAGAACCATCGGTTTTCTCGGAGTTTTTCTCTCAACCAAAACAACGTAAGAATAAACCAGGAAAGTCCTTGAACTTTTTGAAAAGGAAAGCAAGTTGCTGGAAACCCCATTCATTTTATTTCCAAGGGCTTCCTACCGAAACACCGTCGCAGACATCGACTTTGTCTGAAATACATTTATGCTTGCAGATCTGCTGTTGGTTGCACTTCCCCAGAATCCATGCTATTCCTGACAGACGTTCATTGATGCTAGAGAGCATCTAGAACTACTACATGCCTTCCGCAGATGTTGTTCTTTATTCAAATCAAAAGTTGAGAACATGGGATTCGCAAAATTTCATAACACACTATCGAGATGTGGGCATGAAATAATCCTATACATACTACTGGTCTGATAGAGAGATGATAATTGTAGGTTATTAAGTTTGTGGAGTTTGTTTGGTCCCATTATTCATTGAACTCCTTTGATTCCTGGTGTTGGTTTTCATGATTTGTAAAATGTATGGATCATAGCATGGTGGTACGTTACACCAAGAATCGACGGTCCGAAATCCAAGACAATAGCTCGTACTACTGTATCATGACCTGATCACTATCAATGTGATTTTTGGTGTTGGTCGTAGGCCTTTACGTCTAATAAGTCTTCCTCTGGAAGATTCCATTCATTCTATTTTCTAGCTCTATATAGAAACCACCAGAGGTTCTTCTATCATGCATGCTATTTATTCCTAGCTTTGACTCAGCGAGTGACTATGCAAGCACATCAGAAACCGCAGACACAGTGCAGCCATCCAAAGGCTCTGGGACTCCGAAAGGGAAAACTCAACTAGCAGCAAGCACGAAAGCAAAGCCGTTCAGGATTACTGAACGGCTGATATTAAGCCCAACGCCAGAGACGCAGCCATGAGAATGTGTGTGTGTGTACCATGATTTGCTTGACGTGAGTCGTTATCTCGTTATAGTCCTAAAGAGCGGCATTACGTCGAAAACCTTTGCCGCTTCGTGCCGGAACTTGAGCCTTTCGCGTCAGAGCATACCTCGCGCAGACATTCCATGACTGGAACATACAGCGCGCCGCTTCGGATCGCTGTATAAATTTTGGTGACTAACGACCCGATCGTCGCACTGTTTGTGCTTGGATCCATCCATGTTGCATCTGGATTTGATGCCTTCGAAAACGCTGTTTGAAACGGCACCCCAAGCTCTTGGCGCACAAACTTGTACATACGGTTGGATGCAGAACCAAGAAATCCTGTGGGGTCTGGGTTGGCAGCATAAACATCACGGCTAGTACGAAAAGTTTCCAAAGCCAATGCACAACATCTTTCTGTCCATTGCCTCAAAGCTGGAAGAAGGCTCGCGTCGTCCTTGGACGAGTGTAATGCGTGGGCCAGTATTGTCGTCTGCATGGATCCAATCACCTGTGGAAAGCGCTCAGCTGAATCCATAGTCGTGGTTTTGTTCAGCTCTCTTTCGAAGTGTAGCCACAAGCCTGCATGAAGACGGTCGACATTATGCAGGACCGGTGCAAAAATTTCGTATGTAACGCTTGCCAATGCTGGCTCCAGAGCGTCAAGGAATCGAATATGGAGGACCCGTAAATCCAGAGCCTGGCATAGAGTCAAAAGAAAAGCCGCGGATAATTGAGAGAGAACATCGAGAGCCATATGCGTGTAACGTGCCGACACAAGGGCCAGAGAATTGAGAGATTGATTCCCCATCTCCGCGTTCTGCATGTGGGATTGAATGGGGTTTGCCAAAAGACCCAATTCAGCTTGAAGAGCAGCAATGCTAATATCAACGCCTTTCAGTAAGAACGACTGACTAGGCTCATCAGCAGTCAAATTGGGTGGCAAGCCATTATTCAGAGCTGGATTTATTAGCTCCGTGCATTGTGCAAACAACATACGTCCAATGGCTTGCATGGCAGAGCGTGCTTTCTCCATTGCAGACGTGACGCTCATGGCTTGGAAATTCCCCCCGTGCAAGACTCTACCCCCTTTGGAGTCAATGATGGGATTGTCGGTTGAGGAATTAATCTCGACGGAGAGCTGCTTGTGTGCCAACATCAAGTCCTCTAATTGTGGGCCGAGCCATTGAGGGGCCGTTCGAGTGGAGTATCGATCTTGACGCAAAGACCCGTCATCAACAGAATGATGATCGCCCGTGGTTATCAGCTTGGATCCCGTAAGGAAGCTCTGGATGTTATGTGAGGCCTCTATTTGACCCATATGTGGTCGAACTGCTGCTAAAAAGGGATCAAAGCTTTCTGCACATCCCCGTAGCGACTCGACACTCATGGAAGTCAAGATCTGAGAGAGTACCGCAAGGCAATGAGCATCATGAAGCGCCAAGGTCCCAATCCCCGCAGATACAGCAGTTCCATTCACAATTGCAAGGCCTTCCTTGGGCGCCAAGCGGAGAGGGGCCAATGACGATTGCGAGAGTGCCACGTCAGCCGTGGTTATCTTTCGCCCCCCTTTGTTGTCGTTGACCCATACTTGGATTCCAGGACTTCCTTCAAGAGCTCCACCAATATAGGAAAGAGGGATGAGATCACCAGATGCAGAAACGCTACCGCGAACGGGAATAACTGGAATTATGTCCTTCCTTAGGAGACCAACCAGATTCTGGATCAGCTCAGGGCGTACGGCCGAGTTTCCACAAGCAAGGGAGTTGCCTCGGACCAACAAGGATGATTTGACCCATGACTCCGGCATGAGGGTAGATGCCATCGGATCCTCGTTTAGTAAAGCCTTTTTGAACTGTGCATTAATTCGGGACGACCGTTGAGATCCATGACTATTGCCATTCATCTCGCCATTGATGAAGCCATTTGTCAAACCGTTGGAAAAACCGTTCGTCGGCTTATGAACATGGCCATTCGTGCTTAAATGGCTCTCCTTAGGCACTGCGAGAACCCCACAATTCAAGAAACTGATCAACGTGCGTTGAAGCTTGTCGACTTCATCTGTGCGAGTGTCTGCACTACCTCCAAAGCCCGTATTCACACCTTTTCAATAATTCTCAGTCTCATATGCGATTATTGGGCCGTCAGAGGGTACAGACCGTAGATACATTGACCGTGGGCCAAGCAGGACTTGAGAAATTCTGCGCTCTCCTCTACACGAGGCAATATCTTGTCGCTCACCGTTACATGAGCATCGTATCTGCATCCTGCGAATCAGCTTGGCAACCTTACACGATGTGCAGACATGTCGAATATCTTTGTCTCCCTTTCTAAGGACTTACCTGGCAACTGCAACTACGGTAGCAAGATGCAAGGATTTTCCATCAATCGCAAATTCTCGTCCTGGATCGCCAATCAATTCCACGAGTTTGTCCCAATGCCGTAAGACCGTATGCCGATGACTTTCCGTATCAGGGAGCGGAAGTTCGACAATTTCCCACTGCTTCGACATTGGTTCTATTGCCGGCATCGGAGGCGAGACTTTGATGGTTGTGGTGTTCACGGACATGGAAGGCAAAATAAAGAAGTCAAAGGAATATCCTGCCAGATCTGGCTATTCTTGTACTCTGAAAATCAAAGCGCAAGGTCTACAGTAAAGCCACCATCGACTTCGTTAGATATGATCAAACCGCCTGCTCTGCTCTGCGGCAGATGTTCACAACAATTGTGAGATTCGGATTCTTCTGGACGTGGCCAAGGGACTTGCCGCAGCGGCGGACAAAGGTGAATTTAGTCGACTCCAAGCCGCGCCGGGGGGCCATCTCTCTCTTTATCGACTCGAGAACAGGATCTCTCTCTTTATCGGCTCGAGAACAGGAAACGACGAACATCCCCAAACCACGCGTACCAAGACACGCCGCCAACCTTGGCTTTACATCTAGTAAATCAGAACTCCTTAACGTCTATCTTTAGCTTTTGCTGTGGTAAAGACCTCCTCCACGATCTCGCCCACTCTTACTACCTGGAGACTCTGTACTCTAAAATCCCAGTCCCGTGTCTGTGGTATTAACGAGGTAATCCTACATAACCCTAAGTCGAGGTCGGTTAGGCTATGAGGGTTATAGCAAGGCTTTCGCTAACTGGGCTTAGTTGGCAGTCGCTCGTCTACCGCCGCATATGCGCATAAACTCTACTGCATAATCAATTTCACCGTTAACAACAATAAGTGGGTCCTGGAATTTGGCCCACTCAGGCAACCCTCATCATGTCAGAGAGCCAGATAACACCAACAAGCATGCAAGTACTGCCCCCTGACTCCCCCCTCCTGCTTTACACGGTCACACCATCAGCAATCAGTCCCACGAGGCTACATGCACTGTCCGCTTCTCGCAGCATGATCAGCACACCGCCGTGTGAGAGAAAGTATCTATCAAGGTGGACCTATGAAAATCGATCCCCCCCACTATCCAAAACACGACAAATGGCGCTACTGAGAACAACATGGTGTTCTCAACTCCGCACTATCCTGGGGTTGGAGGCTTTCTCTTAATTTGCACAAGTTGACTAAGGAAACGGTTTGTTAAACCCGTCAGCATCTACGCCGCAGATGGATGCTATCGAGCTCACCGAACGAGGTAGCGGTTTTACACGTCTACTATCATCCCACGGCCCAGCCAGCAAATCTGGCTTCGTGTCACTCATGGACGAAGCCAAAGGAAATCTCGATCAACCTGCTCCTTCTCCGCCCGAAAAATTGAATGGTGGCTTAACAGCCTGGCTCCAAGTCGTGGGTTCGTTTTGTCTATTCTTCACCAGCTGGTAATGTGTAAGATAAGAGAGGAAGCTTGGTCATTTACTAATGGTTAATCTAGGGGCATCGTGAACACTTTTGGCACCTACCAAACCTACTATGAGCGTGAATTACTATCGCACGTCAGCTCTTCACAGATATCATGGATCGGTTCAATCCAAGCGTTTCTTCTGGTGGTCATCAGCGTTATCACAGGACCCATCTTCGACCGCGGATACTTGCGCACACTGCTTCTCGTAGGAGGTTTCCTTACCGTCTTCGGTCTTATGATGACTAGCATCGCTACGTCGTACTATCAGGTGCTTCTCGCCCAAGGATTCTGTGTGGGTTTAGGAAGTGGATGCCTCTTCGTTCCTAGCCTCGCTGTCGTGGCGACATACTTCACCACTAAACGTGCCTTTGCCACCGGGATCTCAGTGGCCGGAAGCAGCGTAGGTACGCATACGATTTGTTCTTGAATGCCCGCATCGACCAGAGCTGATCCTCGAATTTACAGGAGGTGTTATACTACCTATCACATTCCGAAAACTACTACCAGCCATCGGTTTCGGCTGGGCGACCCGTGTGCTAGGCTTCATCTCTTTGGCCCTGCTTTGTGTCGCAGTTCTGGTTCTAAGAACTCGGGTGACGCCCAAGAAATCCCGCTCCTTGCTGCAACTGTCAGCGTTCAGATCGGCACCTTACACGCTCAATAGCCTTGGAATTTTGATAGGCTTTTCGGGTCTTTACTTTCCGATGTTCTACATTCAGAGCTATGCGTTGGCTCGGACGCATGTGTCAAGGGATTATGCATTCTACTTGCTGGCAATCATGAATGGCAGCTCCGCCTTTGGTCGAATCATCCCGAACTTTCTTGCAGACAAAGTAGGACCTTTGAACATGCTCACGCCTTGTACACTGGCAGCCGCAACTCTGTGCCTAGGCTGGATTGATATCACGGACACAGCGGGGATTACGGTCTTCAGCATTTTCTACGGCTTCTTTTCCGGAGCCTTTGTGTCCTTGATACCACCAACTATTGTGGAGCTCACACCGGACATGTCTATGGTTGGTACTTGGATGGGCATGAGCCTCTTCATTGGAGCATTCGGCCTGCTGATAGGCAACCCAATCGCTGGAGCTCTTCTCGAGGTTGCGACGAAGAAATTTGGTTCCGCTCAAGGTTTCGCTGGTGGAATGGTTCTTGGAGCAACATTACTATTTGGCGTTGCGCGGTTATTGCGATCGCGGGAACTTAAGACGTGGAAGGTCTGAGTTTCGGAAAGGCTGTGACCGGACAAAACTCAAAACCACGGGCTCCTTGAACGAAGGACGGAAGTGGAATCATTCCCCCTCCCCGTTGGCGGACACCGTCAACCGGTCATCCCACACGGCCCTCAGCGGATGCTGACGCTCCATAGTGGGCGCCATTCCAGCAAGCGGCCGAGGCAGCCTGACTGGGTATGATGTTGGTCTCCGTCTTGGCGCTCGGGAACCGAGCAGCTGTCATCTGTCACCATGTGCGAACGACCATTGTTCCCACGCGACACGACGATGATTGCATCAATGAGTGCATGTCTTTGTCAACGTCGGACTGGGAGATGTCAGAGTGGGAATACTTCCAACCATCAAAAAACAATTATATCTCTGCAACAGCATCTTGAGCTTGATTTACCGCCTGCAAGAAAATCCATTCATTGATGAAATCGATAGATCCATCAACCCTGTACATCACCCTGTGAGTATGCGAGCACTAGATAAACAAGAAAATAAGGGCGGCGGGAGAATGCTTCGAACCTTGAACTGTTGGCTGTCCGGCTGTCTCAGCTCGGATCACTCTGCTTTTGATTGCGCTAGAATCAGATTCAGGGCTCATCTCGAGGCCATCAGCGCATCATGTTAGCGTGGTGGTTGGACCTGTTCCCCTTCGGCTCTACATACCTAGTACCCAATCAAATATCTATCCCAACTTGCTTCTTATGTGGGTGGACGGCGCAGTAATATTGGAAACAACCAATTCGCAAAAGCTGGGGCACACAGTGCCGTGCCCGTCAGATTCCCAGGTTCCAGCTCCGGCGTCTCCGAGCTTATGTGTTGTGTGCGAAAGCCTTGGTATTTTACGGAAAAGCAGACCCTTACGTGTAATCTTACGCCAAGACGTTTCCGCTGGGATTATCTACTTCTCAATCTTGTGGCTTTCGCTGTTGCGAGACCTTAAGCAAGACCAAGCGGATGGATGACGAGAATGTCTTCCGCGCTATTCAGTGTACACCGACACCAAACTCCAGGCCAGCATATTAGAGAGTATCCCGGTGCAGCAAAACATAGACAGGAGCATGTTTTCCAACTTGACATTAAGCAGTATATCCCCATCGACAACCCCCGGCCTCAGGCTGGAGATGTAACCATCATCGCAGCGCACGGGAATGGCTTTCCAAAGGTAGATTGCTTACTCTGCCTTATCTTTGTGCGGTGTGGCGCCATACTTAGGCCGAATACAGGAAGTTTACGAGCCCTTATGGGATGATCTTCTCATACAATTGAAAAGGAACCATATCAGGATCCGAGGAATCTGGATTACTGATATGTCCCACCAAGGAGCTAGTGGAGTCTTAAATGAGGATATTCAAGGCGACGACCGTGGGCATAGCCCTTGCGTTACACAATTCCAGATACTAACGTTCAAATTAGCATCGTGGGCAGATCACGCCCGAGATTTGCTGTTCATAATCAATCAATTTCGTGACCAAATGCCTCGACCTATTGTGGGTATAGGCCACAGCATGGGCTGCACTTCACTGTAGGGTGGTCGACTGGGAAGATAATCCAGAACAGTATTTGACTACAATGTAGGGTAAATTTGTCCATCATACACCCGCGGCTCCTCTCTACTCTCATTCTCTTTGAGCCGATTATTCAATCTTCCGTCGATCAGGGAATCGTTTATGCTTTCCATTCAGATCAACGTCAAGATCTATGGCCTTCACGTGCCGTAGCGGAAGCCGCCTACCGCAGATCGAAGCTTCACAGCACGTGGGACCCGCGTGTACTCCGTCTATGGCTCAAATATGGCCTTCGATCGACTCCGACGGCCCTTTACCCACCTACCCCATCTCTCCCCGACGGCGCTGTGACCCTCACAACCTCCAAGCATCAAGAGTCATGGACTTATATTCGTCCATATTTTGATCTTCTGCCTCTGGATGGTGTTAAACAGGATCGTGAACGCTATCCCGATGTTGACGCCAAGCTGTTGTCGACTCATCCTTTCTATCGAGCAGAGCCAAGCATCACTCTTTCGACTCTTCCTTTCTTACGTCCTAATGTATTATATATCTTTTCAAAAGCAAGCCCCACGTCCACATCTGGAATGCAAGACGAGATGATGAAATTGACGGGTATTGGAGTTGGTGGTAGTGGCGGTGTAAAAGAAGCGAAGGTTGAAAGGTTGATTCTCAGTGATCTAGGGCATCTGCTTACCCTCGAGGCACCAGAAAAATGCGCAGCCGTCGCTGCAGACTGGTTGAGTGGATGGCGACAAGAGTATCAAGCAGCGGAAAGCAAAGCGCAAAACGAGACGAGTGGAAAGTCTGAGCGTGGGGGTTTGGTTGTTTCAAAGAAGTGGCAAGCCCACACAAGGAAATGGATGGAGAAATCGTCGCGAGGTGTAAAGGGGAAACTTTGATGTGATTCCACAGTATCTTGTAGCAAAGTAGTGGTTGTCGCGTACGAAGCATACCCTTTAATTAAACTAGATAGGATGCGAAAACATTGGGGGGTTCCGCTGAGAATAATACATAACTAGATAAATTACTACATACAGGCGGGGTAGCGCGAATACGCGCACGCATGAATTTTACGTCAAGAGATTGAAAAAGAATGCTTTATCTTGATATACTAGGATTACATAGTAGTCGGTGTCTGACATACTTGTCCGTGTATGTAGCCCTGATAGTACGCTGCTAAGGCACGCTTCAAGGTTGGGTTTACCTCAACAGGCCAGGAATGGCTAACGCATGCATCGGCTTGGGCGGGCGGAACGATGTAAGAAGCCATCCACGTCGAGAAAACCAACCACTTCCACAGACCACAACTTCCTACATACATTTCCTTTGGCTGACGGAGGGGAGACGGGTAATCACCATCACCACTACCACTACCGCTGCTATGCTGCATGCAGAACTAAAGCATACTACGAGTATCGAATATGTCTAAAGAGTGGGCACACCGAAGCAGGCTTGACTATGAGCAGAGAAGATCGCTCCTTCCACAGTCCGCACTTGTGCCCGTCGTGCCTCACCACAGAGCTTGTTGGAGATCTCTCACACACAGCGTGTTGAAGGATCAAGACAAGCACGTGGGGGCTTGATCCGCGTTCAATAACCATCAACCTGCATAGCCCTAGAAGCAGGACCCCCATGTGTTGGTGTAACCCTGGGAATCCAATCTATTGTCTATAGTGGTGGGAGTGGCTTTTGGAACAGCTCGCAATTATTACTTTCAACCCCCTAAGAACCTCGAAAGAAACACACTTGCTCTACGCTTCTTGCGCCTCCCTCCCCTTCGGCAGAATCGGCCCGCACCGAAAGAAGAACGGAGGAAGATCTTTCAAATCGTGACTGTGCCGCCAATGAAACTGTCAGTAAAGACACTCTGGCGTAATTGGCTTTGAAGATCTGCTGGATGCAACCTCGACTTCTCGAACAACCGTTGTTACCAGTATCGAAGGGAATAAAAGCAGAGGCGATTGTGGTTGAGAGGTAATCTCCAAAGTCTATATTCCTTTGGTTTTAATATATTGTGGCATATTATTGATCCTTAGTGTAGATAAGCCGAACCCTACCAGTTCCAACTCTTCTTCAATCTCCCCATTCAAACTTATGCACAACGCAACTCTGTTCTGACGAACCTTTGATCCTACCGGTGTTGTAAATCAATGGGTACTGCAGCTTCTCCATTTTCTTCAACATGACCTCTCCCGATGGTCTGTCTTACAACCAAAATTTGATCATCGCCATTACGACCCTGGTGTTGATCTTGGCGTATGTCTCCTTTGGTCTCCGACTGTATGCACGCCGAGTCTCGGGAGCAAAGGTCTGGTGGGATGATTATACGATAGCCGCTGGCCTGGTAAGATATCGACGACGCCTTCTGATCTTCTCCGAGCTTGGATTGATCTATAGGCAAAGAAGCTCATGGTTCCCTTAGTTCTTTGCGACCATTCCTTGCATAAGCAATTATGTTGGTATGTACCATCGACTTCTCGCGACGAAGACTGCGTGCTCAGTATACTCACTCAATTAGGTCTGCGATATGGATTTGGGTTACACGCCGCCACACTACCCAAGGATGACCCGGAAAAGTATCTGGTTGTGAGTGACCATATCAATCTACCCGAAGGCTCTCATCTTATGCGATCAACTAGTGCCTATTCACGCTCTTACTCACATGGATGGTATCTTCAACCCTCATCAAAATCGGAATCCTTCTCTTCTACTGGCGACTCTTCCCCAACAGACACTTCCGCTGGTCGATATGGGCCGTCGGCGCATTCTTCATCGCATGCTTCATTGCCGGCTTCGTCGGTTTCGTCCTGCAGTGCTTCCCCGTCGATAGCTTTTGGATGCCCACCGCGACGAGCCACTGTATAGACAGAAATGAGTTGTATCTTGCAACTGCGACTTTGGGCCTTATAGGCGATGTCATTGTACTGATTCAGCCAATTCCTATCGTGTGGAGATTAAAAGTCGATAGAAGTCGCAGGATAGGGATCATCCTTGTTTTCCTTCTTGGTGGACTGTAAGTCTCATACCTTAGCACTTAGGTGCATGAAAACCAGGCCAAGAAGTGTACAAAAACTGACAACTCTTTCCAGCGTCTGCATCATAAGCATCTGCCGACTTTCCTCCCTAAAAGCCATCAACCCCAAGGACATTACATGTAAGCTCCATCCTCCAATCCCCAAACCGTTCCCACCAATTGTAACAACCCCCTTCCCCAGGGTCCAACGTAAGCCCCGGCCTCTGGTCCACCGCCGAAGTCACGATCGGCGTCGTCTCCGCCAATCTCCCCTCAATGCGCCCCCTCTTCACCAAAGTCACCGACAAGGCCGCCCGCTTCCGCACCGCCTACAACAACCGCACCACCGACTCCGTCAACACCGGCAGCTCCGGCCGCCACACTCTGCGCTCCAAGGGCTTCACGCGCATGAACGACAGCGGCGCCCGCAAGGACGCCACCGGCAGCCAAGGCAACGGCTTGACCAGCGTCATCCGCCCCGGCAGGAGCGACAGCGAGAGCTTTGATTTCGAGCTCGGGTTGCCGCTGCATGGGATTGCCGTGAGGACATATGTCGAGCAGCGCGTCGAGGACGCCGATGGGCAGCCGGTGATGGCCGAGGGGGATGCGAAGCTGGCGGTGGCGCCGTGGGTGGAGCCGGTCGCGGACCGGTAACGCGAGGCCTAGCGCGCATCAAGAGTATTCATGAGAGGCCTGGCGAACATAACGATGCGGCGATAGAAGAGGTGGCATTTGGACACCTCACGATCTAGGACCTCATCGCTTGCGATCATTTCCCCCCCTTTTTACGCATATACCACCGTTACATTCCCTTTTCGTTATCAGGGCAAGCATTCACAACGTCATTAGACCGGAGCATTTCAGGTTAGGTATTTTGAGCGTTCGAGAAATGCGTCCATATAGAACTCACGAGATTTTTTTTGTTTAAGACGTAAAAAGAAAAAGTTGGAATAAGAAGATCCGGGGCATTTTTCCACTGCGGAAGTGGTGGATTAATGTTCGCACACAACCTCCTATTCTCCAAACCCAATCCAATCCCTCCCCACCATTCTCTTCCGCGAGAAGCGGACGTTCTTTTCATACTGTCTTTTTCCAAGGGTCAAAATTGCTCGCGTTCTAATCTGATGCTTAGAAGTGGTTCCAGATTTCTTTTAGAAACAGTCTTTCTCAACGAACGACCAACGAAATCCAAGACAAACCCACCAGTCTATACAACGCATCCACAAGAAAGCCAGGATCCGTCAATCGAAGAAGCCGAAAGCCTAAGCATCGTACTAACATCCCCCCTCCTCGACATTCTCTGCAAGATCTCCATAACCCTTCAATGATACGAATGACGACGAGCAGAATAACAATGGCGGTTATACAAAAATCGCACCGATCAAATCTTTTCGAAGCTAAGTGACATAGCAGGAGGAGGTGTCGCAACCCTCACACGAACTGCCAAATCTGCTTGTTACCTCAGAGAAGCTTATCACATAAACCCCCTTCACCCCACGCCTAAACTATCGCCATTCCCCCTTTCCCCCAACCCCATACCCAAAAGCCCACAACCATCCTCGATACGGAGCAGCAGCAGGTTACGTATGTTCCAGTGCCAACCTATGTGCGCAATTCTGCAGGAGATGAATATGTGAGCGTCTGATGTCTATACGCTTGAGACGGCTGAGACGGTTGTGGTAATGAAGCCTAAGAGGGTGGTGTAGATATATGCTCGACTTAGAAGAAAGAAAGAAAAGAGGTAGAGAAGACGGAATCCATTTCGGTCTTTGGTCCACTTACTCAATTCACAGATGGAGAAATGGCCTGCTCTGTGCTCGGGTAAAAACTGCTTATGTCGCTTATCCGAAATGGAGCAGATGCTTGAAGAAGGAGACCTTAAGGCTCTGGCGCTGCCTAAAATATATTCGATCTAGAGCAATAACTAGAAGAAAGGAAAAGAGAAAAAGAGGCAAACAACGACACTCCTTCAACCCATTCCAACGTACCTACCGGTAGCAACTTCCATCACACCCAAAACCCCCCATTCCCTCACCTACAGCTGACCCTACGAAGCCCCATTCACAAGGCAAGGGAAAGCGCCCTGCTCACAGCGCGGAGCCAAAGTCCCAAAAAGAAGAGCAGGGAAAGCGCAAGAAGACACCCTGTATGCGCAGCCCCGGATCAGCAACGCGTCGAGCAATGAACAGCTAAGATCCGAGCAGGTTAGGTAAACTGACCTTGCATGACCGTTCGCAAGCTGGGATTCAGCCGATAAGAGAATAGGAAAGAGTGGAAGCGATGGTGATGGAATAACACGGTAATACATACCAAACACCAACGAGAGATTCAGAACGATAGGAGGCCGCAGCGACGCTGTCAGGTTTCCACCGCTCGATCAGTAGTCGGCGTCGGTTGTTTTTGATTTAAGAAACCGCTCGTGAAAGTCAATACCCGAACAAATGCAAACCGATGAGATCAAGCTACTCCATAAGCGGCCAAGAGAATCAAAAAAAAAAAAGAATCCCCAAGTCTTTCTACTTGAACGACTATTCCAGCTCTCCCCTCCCACTCGTGCCGAGAGTAACTCTCATAGCCTGCATGCTGAGGTGCCTCATCTCTGTGTCCACTCGACATTTTCCTGGCCATCTCTCAGGCAGTCTGCAGAGCTGGCACTTTGATCTACCAGGGTAGTTGGCGAATCGCCACACCCGTTGTAGCGCTTTCTCGAACCAGGAACAGAGAGGCGGAGTCGGAGATCCTCAGTATCGGCTCACCCGCGCCAACTCCATCCATTACCTAAGGTCCATAACAAGGCTTCGGTGTAACCACTTGCCTATCTAAACGAGACCAGCCATCGTCCTTTCCTTAAACCTAACTTTTCCTGTCCACCCCCTTCTCTGACACGTTCCTCCCCCCCCTATTTCGACGTGGCAAAGACCCCCGAATCCAGCCTTACAGCAAAGTGATGTAACAAAAAGAGCCCGAACAACAGAGCTCCCAAGCCCCCATCTCCTTGTGGTTTCCCCACGCCCGTAAAAGATCGCGTGAAACTTTGGATTTTCGAAGCGTTGAATGTGCTGGCGGGGGACCAATGCTGTGTGGGTAGCTATGGAAATCTCGAGAACATCCCTGCTTTTCATCTGCTCTGTGGGCGGTACGATGACTTGTTGTAACGAGTAATGCCCCACCTCCATAAACCCTCTCGCCTCTTCCCTCTTGCTCCTCCGTCCGGAACAGGAACTTTGAAACAAAATCATCGGGGCTTCTCTCAAGGGGAACGAGACGAGGGAATGCGACGGTAGCAAAGGCCGTCTGGATGTGATTTGGTAGGCTGGATAGGCCGGGGTTAAAGCTCTGCTCAACAATCGACTGGAAACGATTTTGGGGGGGGTGCGAAAAAGGGGTGCGTGCGTGCGGGAAGAGGGAGTTTTTTCGGTCGAGTAGGTAGCAGAGCAGAAATGCTGACGCGGCACTTGGTCGATATATAGAAACCTCGAAGGGGGTGGCGAGCATCAAGCGGGGGGCCTGCCGATTTAACCCCCTGTATCGCAAAAAAACGGAGGAAAAGGAACCACAGCCAGCCGCAGTCTTTCTTAACCCACAACACTCACACCCACTCCACCCCAACCCTTGTTGTCCCCCCTTCAAGATTTCCTGTAAACCATATCAGCGCCCTCACACTCGCTTCAAACCCAAATGCCAGACAGACACGGATCGTAGCTCTGGTTTTTTTGATGGCTTGCAATGTCGGTAGCTTATTATCGCGCTTGAAATTTTTTGCTAGGACGTGGGAGATATGTAGGAATGCAAGGAATGCATTGGTGTTGCTCGGATGGTTTACTGTAGTGCGATTTGGACATAGTGATACCGAGAGAGATTTTTTTTTCTTTTCGGTTTGGGACGAAAGGTTAGTAGCCTGTGGATGAACGAGGACTGGTTGTTTGCTGTTAGTTACTGGTGTAGGCTGGTAGAAAGGGGATAAGAAGAGAGACTACTTGGCTTCGAACACCTGAAGAACTGGACGAATCTCTTGGAAGGATGTGAGATCTCTAAAAGTCGATAAAATTGCCGGTATCTAAAGAAAAGTTGACGAGGTGGAGGGGTCTCCAATTATATAGTATAAAGCCTTCGCGCCACGGCCAACACCGCCACGAATCAAAATAATCAAGATTGAACAGACTGTCCGTCCCAAAACAATGCCCCCCAAACCCAAAATGCTAGATGTGATTCTCTACACGATCCCATATATCTATGCAAAATCCGAGTACCTCTAATGTGGGGATTTGTATCCCGTGGCGACGTTGCAGTTGGCATCACCACAAAAACTGGCCAGTACCGGGCCTGGGAGGAAAGTCCTGACCGGGAGTGACTTTGATAAGCTCCTGCCACTGAAATCCAGTGCCTCCGCGTAGACGTAGGGGGCGAAGCTTGGTGCCTTCCACATTGTTTCGAAACCACTCTTGGCAGCGGTCGGCTGCGCGGTGTAGGTACCATTCTTCGAATTGGCGGTCCAGAACCTCCATTGCGTGACTTGGGTCGCGCCGTTCCAACTAACATAAATATGGGTGTTGGAACCGTTGGTTTTGGCGTAACTCCAAACAGCGGGCTTGTCAATTGGGGTGGAAGTCCAATCGTATTTGAAGGCGCGGTAATTCCCGATCCCGTGGGTTCCAAGGTTGGCGTACCAGACTGCGTTGCCATCTTTGGTATGTTCAGACATCGAAGGGATGACTCCCCATCCGACTAATGCATTTCCGCTGGGAAGGACCTGCATGCTACCTTGGCTGGCTGAAGAAAGACCTGTCCCGGGGGCGAAGTACTGTTTGAGGATGGTGGCAGTCTTGGTTGAAGTGTCTACCGAAATAATCATACCGGATGATTGGGGTATAGACTGGTTGAATCCGTCGGAGCCGTTGTCAAATATAGAAAGGGTAGTCGTAGTGTTGGTCTCGCCATGGAACCGAACATGATGTTGGAAGGCAAAGTTGAAACCTTTGAGGGCAAAGTCTGAATGTTTGCCACCTAGTCTCCATTTGATGGATCCGTCCTTGCCCGAGATTCTAAAGATGGTGCCTGTTGCTCGAGAAGAAACGAGGTAATCTCCGTTGGCGCATTTGTCAATGGCATTGATGTGGCTGTGGAATGATCAATATTAGGATCTCTGTCGAAAGCCTACAAAGAAACTCACAAGTAATCCCATGCTGTTGTGTAGGTGAGTCCGTTGCCCGAAACATCGGTAGAACTCAACTGGCTGTAGCTGTCATTTGGAGACACGTGATCCAGAGCATTCCACTCAAACAAGACTGCTCCAGTGGTAATGTCAATCTCCTGGAACATCCCCTGAATAACCCAGCCCATTCCTCCTTGGACTCCATAGGAGCTAAGATCATATTGTACTTGATCAAAAATTGTCAAGATAGCCGACTTGCCGTCTGGCAAGACATTGAATTCGTGCAAGTCAGAGGATGTGCGCCCATTGCCTGCTTCTACCGTCTTGTAGGTTCTGTAGGATTGATCGAGGATGAGACCGTGTCCATGTCCATAACCACTCGCAAGGTTGATGTTGTTTACCGACAGATGGGGCGAGCCGTTAACATTCACAACGTTGAAACCCATCGAGGTACCAGCACCGCCGTTACCGAAGCCGCTCCAGACGAGGTCCTATGATAATCAGAACAGAGCTCGACTACTTCAAAAAGGGCAAAGCTTACACCATTAGTGGCATAGATGTATGGGCCTGACTGGTCGGTCCAGTATGGGCAGATGAAAATATATCCCGGCGTGACATAGCTAGCGTTGTTGATCGTAACGTTCAAGATCGGAGCCATTAAGTCTGGTCTCTGCAAAATGCCGAAGCTCGGTCAGTGTTATGCAATTAGGGAATCTGCGAGAAGCAACTGACCGACATATAAATGTGTTCCGGATTGGTCACATTGTTGATATTGGTTGTAACTCGTTCCCACGGGCCCTAGATAAGTCACCAATCCGATCAGTTCTGTGGTCCAATAGGTCTCTCGGATAGACTTACAACAATATGCCCTTGCTGAATGGTATTGGTTTGTGAGATTGAATTATCCTGGGCCAAGACTGAGCCCGCAGTAAGAATTGCTGCGCATAACACGCGATGCAACGCGGTAGACATTAGAGAAATCATCTTTCTATATCCAGTAACAGCCTATTCGATATATTCCAAACAGGAAAAGAATGTGGTGGTTGTAAACGAGCGAAAAACCAACAGTTTTTAAAGAATGAATCCTACCACACTGAAAGAGACCGTGAAAATAACCCGAGGACGATAACGATTCAGCAAAGAAGGTCAGCTGGGTTCTTATATCTAATCCTCCTGACCGTCGCACATGTTGGATACGTACCACCGCCTTCTACATTCGAGTGTAGAGAGATCGGTCCATGAGATAAACGGCCCCAAAGCCCCCACAATAGGTCAAGCTTCGTTTTGCTTCGGTCGGAGCCTGTGCCAAGACAAGTAGGAGGAGCCAATTCGCCTGTGCTAGGTTGAACCATTGGCCCCCGTTCAATCGTATCACGGATCGTCTAGAGATTGCGGTGCCTGGCTAGGTGCTCCGCTTGGATAGATTGTGTTACGACGAGCTGCTGCGAATAGGCGAGGCGATGTTGGGGTCAGTTCTCAGATTATATTCGAAGAAGGCTAACTGTCTCCGTGCCTTGCATATACTATGGTACGTAGTAAGGTAGGTAGGTAGTGTAGAAGCTGTGCGGCTGATCTTTCCTAGATTTTTCGGCGCCTCCCATTTTGATGGCAGGTCCGCTGTGATAACGAGGGCAAAAGCCAACCAAAAGGGGTAAAGTAGGGCTGTTTCTGAACTAGGGAAGAGATAAGCGGAAGGACTGACGCAAGGGCTACTAAGACTGGTCACGCGTTTGAGTGTGGACCAGATACAAACACTGTTATTTGCATTAGGCGCCAAGGACTTTGGCCCAGCACTCGTGTGGTTCATTGCGCGAAGGTACATACATGGTACTGAACAAACAGAGGCGCAGAAGAGGTCAGTAGGTACTTGCGATAGAATTCTGTGAGACTGTGTTGGGTTCTCTGTCGCACGAAAATCGAACATCTGACGGATTCGAGACCAAGATTCGGATGGCTCACCAGGTTCCACAGCAGAATCAATTGATCAGATCAGGGCAGATCTTGAACGCTGAATAAGCGCATCCATTACGACCCAAGGGCCTGGACACCTCTTGGAGGATTAGGCACCATAGGCGCCAGCATCAAAACTCTCCGGCGAGCCTTTTCGAACACGAGCAGCCCCACAAGCCATGCGATCACACATCCAGCTCGTGTACCTCCTTCTCTCCCTCATTTCCTTATCATCACTCACCTCAGCTGCCTGTGAGTCCTACTTCGTCATACCCGTCCTCCTCATCATCTGCTTTACTAATTTACCCGGCCCCCAAAATCTAGCCCCCACCTCCTTCTGCAAATGCGTCTGCTTCACCAACAGCACCATCATCGCCCTCGACCCTCCCGCGTCCTCCCCCACATCTCCGGCCTTTAGGAGCGCACTCTTCGCTTCCAGAGCCGATGGGGCGAATAGTGATGCCGGGTTAGACGACGACGATAGGGATAGGAAAGAATACAGGGCTGGGAACTGCAATGACTGCAATCGACAGTTCTGCCTAGACTACAATTTGCCGATATGTAAGGGGGCCAGGGTGGAGGATGTGTTTACCACATGTTTTCGTACGTCCAATCTACTTAGGAGAGAATGGGTTTCAGGAGACGGGACTGACGAACCACTGTAGAGAGAGACTCGAGAAAAGATGGGGCGGTTGTGTTCATATTCATATTCGCAACGGTCGGGCTTCTAGGCTGGGCGGCAGTCAAGCCACGGGTAGGGAATTGGATTGAGGTGAGTGCTATTGGGGGAGCGCATTCTTCGTACAAAGACTAACAAAAGATCTGGGCAGAGCGCGAGGGAACGGAGAAGTTACATACCACTACCGAATCAGGCAGACAGTTGACGAATCGATGTGATTTGGAAAGCATGTTCCTCCTTTATCGGCAACGATTCCTTGATACTTCAGCGTAGGAGCTTGGCGTTGAAACATAGGGTGCTTTCTCGGACGCTTTGGACGGTTATTAGCATGCCACTGTTTGGGATTCGGCGACGTGGTCCTAAGGGAGCGGTCATGCCCCGACCAACCGGATAACTGAAAGACAAGGTCATGATTTTCGGGATGGGTATGAAGGATTTCACGTTCGATATATCCGTTCATCTATCGTCATTGCTGCTCTAGACTGAGTAACAGATGCAAGCAACCAAGTCTTGTGGATCCACTTGGCATCCATCACGTATTCTTGTTCGATCCATGGCACACACCAACCTCCTTTCCCCATTCCCTTGATCAACCACCACCACCCTCGATCCATCATCATCCTCCCCCATCTCCCCGACCCTTATCTAGACATCACCCCTCCCCTTCTTGCTGACTTTCTCATGAGCAGCATTCTCCAGGGGCCCCTCAGGGTTGCTCGGCAGCGCATTCAGCTTCTGATCATCGCTGACCTCCTTGGCGTGCGTGTCACTGGGAGCGGCATCGATCTTGCCGGACTCCGGTTGACCGATCTGAGCGTCGGATTGCTTCTCTGGCTCTGGGGATTGGCGGCCGGCGTTGGGGGCGGACATGGTCGGTTTGGTTTGGATTTTGTTGGGTTGTGGCAGTGAGGCTTTGTTTGGGTTTCTGCAGATGGTTAGCCAAGAATTCTCGGGATTTGCTGGGACGGTGTTGGAGCATGAAGAGTTGTAGCTGGGAGACGAGGGATTTGTTGGGGGTACATCGAGGTCGGTGGCCTAAGTTGGGGAAAATGGCAAGAATTACTTACTCGACTGTAATAGTTGGATCTGTAAGTTGAGAGGCTTGGGGGTACTGTGGGTGTAATGGACGTTACTGATGTTGGGAGCAAAAAGTGGTTAGGAGGGGTGAGCAGCTTTACAGTTATAGCCCCACCAAGTACGTCACAGTCGGATTTTCAGAGGAGCGGAAGTTCAATAATATATTCGCGCAGCGCCTGGTGAGCTTAACCATGCATTCTTCCATCCAGATGTTAATTGAATGGCTAGGACTAATTACTGTGCAAACATCGGGCTTTTGCGCCTAATGTATATTACAACCCACCTGAAGCAGTCGGGTTGCTGAAGCACTGGATTGTGATCTAGAACGATTATGAGCATCCTTCTCTTTCGAAATCCTGGATGGGTTAAGACGACTGGTGTTGCATTGCTGTGCACTGTTGAGATATGAGAGCTAGCGCTCGGTTATTTGTATGGAGATCGGACTGGACCTGTAGTGATCGATATCCGGATGCATTTGCATGACGAGTATCTTGCGCCTGCATATGGCAAGACCTTTGGGCCATCGAAAGATAGCTCCAGTCAAGTAGTATATCCGGTGACCAGCCTTAGGCATGCAAGCCATGTCCAGTAACTGGCAACCCACGCTCCCGTAGCTCTTTCTCGATGATCTTCCACCTGCCAAGTTCCTTCTCCTTGTCAATGGGTGTGTACCTTCGATCCATTATCTGCAGGTTCGGGAGAGTCTGGAGCTTGTCACTGAGCTTGAGCGTCTCGGCTAGCTTCTTAGGTTTTGGCTTCTTAATCAGATGCCCCAGTAGCCCATTCGCAGATTTTATGCCATCAATCTCCGGGTCTGGGATGCGAATGCCCGTAAGCTGCATGGCACGCTTCAGCACCTATACGAGTGTCAGCCACTGGATCATCCCTAGGGAGCGAAAGTACATGCTGCGAATTTTAGAGTTGGGTCATCCAGAGGTATGCTAGACCAGCTTTGATCCTGGGATGCAGCATCCAGCAAAGAAACTTCTTTTCTTCCCATTATAGGATCTGGTCCAACCTCCGATGTCTGCAACGGATCGGATTCCACCATAGCAGCATTCATGTTGTTGTTTGCCTGTTCTTCGTCTTGCTTCATTCTTTCCTGCACATCCTCTTCGGAATAGACTTCCATATTCTGTTCCGGCGCAACTCTTGAAGTAGACTCTAGGACTTCCTCTCGTAGTCGCTCATTGACAAAGTTGAGCTTAACATTCCTACTGGTATCTTGTGAAAAGCTTACGCCACTCAACTCCGGAAGATCATCTTCCCAACTTGATGTGATCACAACGGGCATTTTCGCTTCCCGGAGCGCGTAAGTCTCGACCAAGGCCCGATGAACAGCTGCTGAGACTTCTTCCCGGGTTTTCAATTTGGAAGGCGCCATAAAACTATGCTTAGCCTTCAGTATACATAGAGTAATAGATGGTCAGCAAAACCGACCATTGGAATGGAGGCATTTGATGTGAAGGTGGAAGAAGCGCGAGATCCGCGATTGATGTTGCAGGTATATAGTCTGAACCCAGATCGCGATCTCTTGGCATCAATGGTTTGGCTTTCGTGTCTGGAATGACCTCTCCAGAACTTGCTTCATCTGCCTCTTCAAGATCCAACTGGCTCTTGCCACCGTATGGGTCTTTTTGCCCGGGAGGTTCTGATGTGCCCCAGATCCTTTTCCTAAGCCCCTCCGTGAAATCGCTGCTGGCATTCCGCTTGGCGGTGTATGTCGTTATCGCTGATGGATGAGGCCAATGACCAGTTGCAGACGCTCGCTGCCGGCATTGAAGACATACAAAGCCGGATCGAGACGCGATTTGACCTGGTCTTTGCGCATTCGCTGCACTGATACGTACGGCTGATCTCATAGTGGTCTGTGGGTGGTCTGTCGTGCTCTTGAAGTATTTCGAAAATGGAACACAAGAACAGGGCTGTGGCGCTAGTCGTTTATCTACTAGCATACGGTACTTTAGGAATCGGTAAGGTAGGGAAGTATCTCTGGCACTTGAACAGACTGAACTTGCTACTCTCTCATGAGTTTGAGAAGGCTCAACTACTATCACGTATTCCAGTCATGTACAATGGTGGACAACAACTCGTGATTCTCATTCAATCTTATCCGCATGCCAGTCATTGCCACGCTGAATCACAATACGGGATATCCGTGCTTTACCGTGGTAAAGGATTCCCGTCAACTACTGGCACTCCCTTTAGAACTTCTCTCCAAGTGGTGCTACACCCGAAGAGGCGGCAACATCAGCGGCCGGTCCTGTCGCCGACTTTTCCCCACTTAAACCACTCTTCGAGCACCCACTGCAAGCACATTTTCCCTCCGCACAGGGACAATTCCCTGTATCTCCACCACAATTGCAGGTCGTCTTCTCTGTGTCGGGCACTTGCTGCATTGACTTCTCGTTCTCCGCCATGGTATTGCCGCTGCCGCTGCTCTTCCCACCCTTCATGTCGGCCAACCGCCTAGCTTCGGCGTGTATGTCCCTCACCTGCTTGTCACTCTGTGTGTAGAAGCTTACCAGCTTCTGGCCCGTCGGAGTGCCAAGGGCCTTCTCGAAGTAGGAGTTCAGGCCTCTCCACGTGGTGTTAGCCTTGTCTGTGATCCCGTAGCTTGCATCCAGGCCCTTCGCACGATCCGTTGCCTTGTACTTGCTGTCAAATTGTTGAAGAGCGTTGGTGAAGCGAGTGGAGACCCCGTGCTTATTGTCAAGAGAGATGGCGCGCTGGATGGCATTATCGCTGATCACGTAGCCGTGGGCCAAGTACTCGGCAACAATGCGAGAACGCGGCTTGTCTTCCTGAGAGATATCGTGTACATCGCGGGAGGAATCGTCAGCAGCTGCGTGAGAGCCAGCAATGTCATCGAGACCAGCGGCGCTTGAGACTTGGACTTGCGAACTACCAAGTTGGGTGTTGTCAAGAAGGAGGGCTGTCTTTGCGGCCCTGGAGGAATATGAGTATGGATCAAATCAGATCTGTTCGACACTAGCTCACGTCTCTTTCTCGAAAGTGACTGTTGCGCTCTTCGGGCTGTCTGCAGCTTCGGACGCAGGCGTGACAGAGAGGGAGGTGATCTTTCCGCTACCTAAAGTTAGAAATATTCGTTTTGAGTAGGAGGTTTAAGACACACCAAAAGCTGAAGAAGTCTCTCACTTCTTTCTCGCTTGTTTCGTGGCCAATGTTTTTAACCTATTGGGTGCACGGTCAGAGATCGAACTTGCGTATATGGAAAGGCCACACTTACATGGACGACAGTCGACGACATGATGATGGACTTGAGGGTATGGTAGGTTCAGGTTTGTATTTGGAAAGCGAGTTGAGGGATGTGGGTAGGGTTCTTTGTTGTAAGAGGAATAAGTGACAGAGAAATAGGTAGTAGAGGGGAGGGGTATGCCCGGCTGGACCCTGGAGGATCACAATGGAACAGTACTGTACTCGTACGTCAGTGGCTCAGCAACACCTGCGTGAATTCCACGTGATCATTCACTCTATAGATTCAGTCACCTACCAAAGATAGGAATCTATAAGCATTATTATTCGTGATTCCATGCGCAGCTGGTACTCTACATGAATCCGGAATCCGGTCTCCTTCCACTTCAGGATATCATCCCATAGCCAAGTTCTTGCTCGTCGGCACGGTAGAACAATTCCTTGCCATAGCTGTAATACACGACGTTTCGTTTTGACTAAATGCGTAAACAGGCTCACCATCACCTGCAAAGTATCACCCAACACAATGGAGACAGAGTTCGCAGGCGCAAGTGTATATCGATAGACTGTTGGTCTCGTATTCCTTCCACGTCTTGTTATCCCCAAGTACCTCACCAGCGTGATTGATGACTCGAGTGAACAAGTTCGCGGCGACGGGAGCGAATTTCTCTATCGGTAGCATTACGATCCACGCCAAGAGTCCCGTGAAGATCCGGGAATTCTAGCCAGGAAAAGTGCAAAATAAGAACCAGATTTGTAAAATCAACCCCACTGCCCCCCCAGTGCTTCATATGTAGTATATCCAACGCTCCATATGTGGCCTATCCAGTGCCTCATATGTAGTATATCCAGAGCTTCATATGTGGTCTATCTAGTGCCTCTTATGCGACTTACTGAATAGATCACATATACTACATATAAAGCACTGGGTAGGCCACATAAGAGGCACTGGATGTTGGAAATACTGTAGGGGAGATGGTAATCTCCGCCTTCATAGGGCTGATAGGGCTGGGGCCCGCTAGTAGAGTTTCAACCTGCTCGCTCCTAGATAGACTCCTAACAACAACAACCTACATACCAAAATGCCCCATAAGACCTCGTCCTCCAATACTGGATATACTACATATGGAGCATTGGATATACTACTTATGGAGCACTGGATATACCACATAAGAGGCACTGGATATACCACATATGGAGCACTGAATATACTACATATAGAGCATTGGATAGGCCACATATGGAGCATTTAGTAGGTAACGTGTGAAGCGTGTATAAAGCACTGTATGAGACATCTATGAAGCTCCATATGACATTCAGATCATGTACGAAGTGCAGTGTAAGTGATTCTACTAATTTCTACGAATTCTGCACTATTTGGAGATTTACACTCAATTTTTGATGGGTCTCTCGGCAAATCCTAAAAAACAGCGATAGAACTGAAATCTTCTTACCATTGTCGATCGCGTACGTCGTATTGTGTTCAGATGTTAACCGACGCTTTGGTTCTGCATCATATATATTAGTCCACGAATTATAGTGTATCTGCATTAGGATCATCCCTACAACAGAAAAGGCGGTCGCGGCCATCATAACCCTTAGTAGAAAGTCTACCACGAGGGTATCTACGGTGCTGGTGCGCGTTGTCGAAGGTATGTAGGAGCGCGACTTAAGCGTAGCAGTCCGAATTCGCTCGCTCTCGGCCGCCACCAAGGTGGAGGAGACTCTAACGATGGCCCGAAAATTCTTGTTCTCACATAGATAGAGTGTTCGATTGCGCTCGTGTTCGTCTGTGCGAGACTGTTCACCCGAATCAAGCTTGTCTGCAATTCGGGATGGGATGACTGGACAATGGCTTTTACTTGGGTAAGCTCAACAGTACTTTTCGGCAAACAACGTATTCCATCCGGATGCTGACTATATTGATAGGTCTTGTCTATCATATGCTCGATATTTGTTACCCTCGAAGTTCACTATGGCGTGGGACGACATGCGTGTTACTTGAACACATATCAAGTAGCTCAAGCTACGAAGATGGTTTGGATGACCCAGCCTTTCAGCACCATGAGTGCGTGCTTTGGCAAGATCTCGGTGGCCCTGCTTCTGCTGCGTGTCATGAACAAGACTAAGATCCAGGCGTCAATTCTTTGGTTCATCATGGTCACTTTATTGATCGTCAACCTAGGCTGTGTGATCGTCACCTTTGCCCAATGCACGCCCGTTTATGCTCTTTGGGATCGAGCGGCTGGGGCGTGCTGGAACCCTAATATTCAGTTAGACGCGGGCTACCTCCAAGCTGATACGTCTAAGACCTTCAAGAAAGCTGCGGCCTTTGATCGTACTGATTTTCCAAGCTTACTCCACGTTCACTGATTTCGTTCTTGCACTCTTCCCCATCGTCATAATTTGGAAGCTTCAGATGAAACTGCAAGCTAAGATCGGCTTAGCGACGCTCATGTGTTTGGGTCTGCTGTAAGCTTGTTCATCATGGCATGCTGAATGTAGGATGTCTTCACTCACATCAGGAAAGTGCAACTGTCGCTGCTGCCATTAAAACTGCTCTACTTGGGGATTTGGCCCAGCCTGATTTTACATGCAAGTGCAATCGATATTCAGATGGTAATTTTAGCGCGTTAAGCTAACTCTTTTACCTAGATAGTACTATTGACTGGTATGCTGGTATACGTGAGTCACTTCTGTCTTTATCTTCTGTGTTCATCTCTGCTGAGTTTTAATTCGAAGAACCGAGAACTATATCATCATTATTGCAGCCTGTGTTCCGACCCTTCGACCCTTGCTCGCATTTATCCGTGGCAAACCCATTGAAACTAAATACTCACGTCATAAGAGCTACCGACGTAGTAGATTTTCAGGTAATTCTAAGCCGGTTCATCCCCTCAAAACTAAGAACCAGCTAAACGACGGTGTTGACGCCGATGTCGAAGAAAACCTGGGGGCAGGGGACAATGTCGATCTCAGCAAAATTGGGTCATTGAATTGCGACCGTGAACACGAAGAAGCTGGAAGTGATGTCGAAACTTAGAATTCAACAGAACTACATACGCTGTGCAATGGCCTGGGTTAATTGCACAATTTACTCTTGTCCTCCACTTCAGTTTTTGGTTTAGGTACTCAGTAACGAGTTGAATTGAGTTTACAGGTGGTTTGGGTTTTGAACGAGGGAATTCCATACATCGGCAATTTGGGAACCGGCCCAGGAAAAGTGGTTAAGTGTCCATAGGCTCCAAGGTCGGGCTGAGAGGTAGTGGTTTGATCCCGGAAGTCAATCAAGTTTCGCTTATGACTATGAAATTACTACGAGCAGCTGAAGAAACAGAAGAATTGAGAGTCAACTGAGTTTAACGACTCTTGTTTCATCATTTTCATTTGATCTCTGTGTTCAGTTAAGCTCTGAATAAAGAACGTGCGATTATGCACGATGAAGCCTGGATCATAAGAAAGTGATTTCAGTTGATTTCAAATACATTGAAGAAATATGACATTGATTTGAAAGACATATACAACATGAATAAATAAATCGTCTTGAAATCATGCTTAAAGCTCTTTCGAAATCTTTCTCAAAAGCTTCTTTACAAGCTCTTTTAAAAGCTTTTTGAAAGACTTCATTAAAAGCTCTTTCGAAAGCTTCTTCGAAAGCTCATATATATTCGTACATAGAAGTCTTTATGGCTCGTCATTTTCAGTGTCATATATCATTTTCAAAGATGCTAGAAGATGATACAAGCAATCGTTAATGAATAATGATTCTGAGGATGAAGTAGGTATATTCTCGTGGGGGCGCTAAATTAGCGTGCGCGACTGGGCCATAAATACGAGTAAAAGGTACCGAGGCACGGTGAGAAAAGGCGTGGCCGCGTATTGTGGTCGCCCATCCCTGTACATTTTCTCCTTCGTTATCTGTGAAGTCTTTATTTTAAAGATGCTCTATGAAATTTGTGTTGTTGTTAGGATGCTATCTATTCCGTAGGAGGTGGAAGGTGAAAACTCTACTAGCGGGCCCCAGCCCTACCAGCCCTATGAGGCGAAGGTTACCAACTCCCCTATTTCCAACAATTTGAAACATCAATGGCCTTGACCGAAGCCGTAGCTGAAGAATTCAGCGCTTTATGGCTCAAACCTTTTCCATCGAACAATTCGAAGATTCGGGTTGTGGGGTATCTTGGGGGTGGAGCTGCTGGCTATGTCTTCAAAGTTCAAATCAATCACAAAGCGTACGCTTTAAAGATGGCAAGTTAAACCTTACGCATATATGTTCTACAACTATAACTAACACTTCATTCAGTTCAAATTTTACTATCCTGATCTTCATCCTTCCACACTTGGAGGACTGGCTAAAAGAGCGCATTACGACAGCTTCCTGGTGGAGTGTCGTGCCAATGGCTCTCTCATTGACAAGCAAATGAACGGAGAATATACACCTTTCTGCTATGGCTGGATAAAGATTTCTGCTAGTATCGAAGTCTCCGTGGCTAGAAAATTCAATGTACAACCCTTTTTGTGGGATAGACCGCCTGGAACTGAACATGAGCGGGTTCGAGGGATCTTGTTTGAATACATCGAAGGCAACACACTTGCCAACATTCAAATCACACCGCAGATCGTTAATGATATTCGTTCTGGATTGAAAGGACTACATAACGCATCGATAGCGCACGGCGATGTTCGAGCATCAAACATTCTCGTTCAAGGTAACAGAGTTAAATGGATAGATTTAAGTGCGTCTCTGACAATGCCTCACATTCGAATCTCGAAACAGAAACTGAGAGAGATTCAAGCATTTGAGCGTCAGGATTTGGAGATCGGTTTCGCTTTGCTCTCGAGTGTAAGATTCTTTGTATATGCCTTGTTCATTGAATATATGAGGCTGACGGAGCCAGCTTCCCATGAATCAAGGAATGTATGTTGCTGACTTGTCGCTTATCGGCATGTCTTCTCTCAGCGAAGTTCTTACATTATATGACTCAATAAAGCCCATTTGGTCTTCCCTTCCGCCCTCAGATTGTCAATTAGCTCAGAATCCTTCTTCACTACCACCACTGCCACCGCCACCGCCACCGCCAACGTCGCCGCCAACTAAGCTACATGACAACGACGCGTCGCGCGCGGACATGACAGGTGTGCCGGCGTATCTGGAGTCCGATAAGGATCGGGCGCCCGCTCTAGGAGAAAGAGGGATTTAGGGTCATCGATCAGGTGTTGGTGACTGCGGGCCAATATCCGAGTTTGGAAGCGAAGGGGAGATGAATGTGTTTTATGATGGCGAAAAAAGCTAAGGAGGTGAGGGGCAGGGAGGGAGTAGTGGAGCAGATATTAGAGGGAAAAGGGCAGAAGCAGAAGGGGGAAGCGAGGGTGGCAAGGGCGAATGGTTTCCGTGAGCTATTGATCGTGGCAGCTTGTCAAAAACTTGGGTGGAAGAAGCTGCAAATCCATATCGTCGTAAACGGGATGTCCTTCGTCCTCGAAGAAAAGTCGGCTGATCTCTTGGGTAGCTCCTACAACGAATCAGGTTAATATCTAATTAATCAGATATTAATAAATAATTTATAAAGATTAAATTGAATTTAAGAATTTTCTGTTTATTGATGCTGTTATCTATGATTTTAGATTATCAATACCTTAGCTCAGGAAAGCGGAATTATGCGCATGATCGACCGAGCTCGGTCGACGCTCTGTCGAACGATGTATGAATCAATCAATCAATCAATCAATCCCTAATTTAGGTTTGTGCGCTGCCCGCTCTGTGCGCTGGGTTTGTGCTTCTGTCTTATAAAGCCAGTTCTTCAAATCATGAGTCTATTATTCTATACATTGATGATGCAGATGCCGAAAATACTCCTAGACACGTTTGCATCAATGGTTGCGTTGAGAAAAGGAACAATCTTGAAGTTCAGAGCAAACATGTCGCCACGACGATACCCATTGTACCCGACAATTAGAATGTTGCAGACATATGCGACGACCGACATAGAACGAGGAGAAGGTCAATATTGTCCTCCAACACAATCGCAGTAGTCGATTCCCGCAATAATGTGAGAGCTATACGCGATAACAGACCGTTGAAGTTTCGACTACTTCGTACTTGCGTCCCGTCCCGTCTCTGAATAGGTAATGGAGCCCAAGAAACATTGGCTCTACTACTGTACAATGGGCACCGAGAAATCTATAAGTCTGGACTTTACCACTATCCTCTTTCTTATCGATATGCTTCACTGGTGGTGGTTTGATAATTTACTTCTTCTTTATTGTAATAACCTCGGGTGATATTGTAGCATTTAGCTCAAGTACAGCCTCAATTCTATACATGTATTTCTTCTTTACGTTTATCTGGTTTACTGGGTTAGCAACAGGCTTTCCAGCGGACAGATCAGGTTCCAGTCCAGGTTCGCCAGCCGCTTTGCTCTGCTCAGCTCACATCTGATTCTCGAAAGAACACCTTAGCTGACAACAAATGCGAAGTATCTAAGAGAACCGCTGAATCTACCCTGCACACAATCCAGGACAGAACCCTCGGCACAACCCTCAACGGAAGCTCCAACGCAGCCCATAGCAATGCTGACTATTGGATCATTAATTGCGACGACAATGAGACCAAACTGCTAAAGTTTGCTATTGCCGTTGCTCGGGATGACGGTTTCCGTGGGGTGCTCAACGCTGTGGAGGGTGTTCATTCGCCGGCATACAGGACCATGTTCAAAAGCAACCAATACGTGAACAGGATCCAAGCCGTATGGACTGCTATGTTGAGGCATTCGCCAACAGCGCGCACGGGAATCGCTCCGTCCTATACTTGTATCAAACCAGGTGACCCAAATTGGGGATATTGTCGATCTGGGAGTTACATTGTCACTCCATCATCCGTGTTGCCTGTTGTAGGAGTATGCTCACCTGCCTTCAACTTACCACCTGGAAGTCCAGCAGATTACGATCGTACGAAATGTCCCGTAGTTCGGAACAATGAGTTCGCCTCAAGGCCAGGAGCTGGAGAGCCTTTCGTCGCCAGTCTAGCCCAGCTGATAAGTGATGCACTTCTTGATAAATACGCTGCGATTTCCAATATCCGTGATGGCACCATTATAAGGAAATTGAACAGCGCCGTTGCGCGAGATATCGAGAGCTCGAGCCTTCTTGCAACTAATTATCAGATGTGTATCCGACGTAAGTAACCCAAATCCTTGGACTTACATGCCCAGGTCCGTCTCCCAACAGTTCCACTAACCATAGTATTTTCAGTGGTGTTATACAAATGTACGGATTTCCCGGATGTCACCCTACCGCCCTTCAACTTCCCCCCCGTTGGGGCAGCCGCAAATCCGAGTCCTGTCTTCAACTTCACACTCTCAAATGCTTCATCTCCCGATCTGTCTACTTCAAATTCTAGTCTGCTGAGTAGCAGTTCGAATGGTGATGTTGCGACCGCGTAAGCAACACAGAGAAAGGTTGGATGAAAGTAAGGAAGCAAAGGCTGCAATTACAGCGCCGGATTAATTTTTTGGGTCTCACTAGTCAGAAGAATGCGGTAAAGCGCCTTCTCGCTAGGGCTCTCGAGGTTTATTGTATCGCCATCTAAACCTTTATAGAAAATTGACCTGCAAATGACCAAAATGTCGTAGGTTTTTTTTGTCACGGGTATATCGTCTAGTCAACTGAATTGTTTTCTACATCGATGCTGCCCCTTTGCATTAAATGGAAGTATCAACTATAACACGTGGTGATTATTACTGAATACAAGATTTAATTAACGAATTATTCAAGGGAACCACACCCAGTTTCCATACATGCACGCCCTATTTCACTACATAAACACCCATCCAAATTAGGATTAGCTACCGATACCTCGGTCGCCTAAGGTAGGTAGAAATACCTTTATTTGTATGAGTGCCCTACCGTGCCAGGTACCTTACTCCTTACTTCCCGTGAGCGCTTTGAAGGCCAAATGTCATTTGCTCGATCAGTAGCTTTCAGTTAAGCTTACGCGGATAAAAGCCGTTCTTTTACGACGCGGTATTAGTCTTTAGCTAGTGCCGATGAGTACGTTGTGTTGCTCTCACAGCCTGGCAAAAAAAAATGAGAATGCATGGTACAATTGGGTCAGCCCTTTGAACGTCCAACCTGTGACATGACTCGGACAGTGTCTGATTGTAAGTATTGTGAGGGGTACTTTGACTGATCTTACTTGTCAGTCTTCCTTACAGGAGACATCGAGCTAAACAGTCTCAGGACGGTGCAGCCAACTTCAATGCGGTGGGGAGTTGTCATAGCTTCCTGTTCTATGTGCTTGAGCTGGTGGCATCTGCTTGCGTTCGTCCAAAGCAAAATCAATGCTAAGCAGCGAAGAACAGAAGAACAACGAAGGTCTTTGCCACGTACAGAAGTCTCCACAGATGCAGATCAGCAGAGAAGGGAAAGAGGACTGTTGTTTGTGCTACGCAAGAAAGTCTTCCCTTTCGTTAACAATTGTCTTTGCATTATTGGGGGTGTTTGGGTTATTATTCTTTTAATGTGGGTAGTTGGAGTGGATCTTTGGCATCAACCGCGTCTCTTCGATGGCGGTCACCAAACCTCAGACTCCCGTCACATCAATCCATTCACCATTCCTATCGTTCAGGAACTGCACGCAAACTTCACAAAGGCGGCAAACCTACCAGAAGCTATTCTACCTAATCTTCAAGCACTCGACTTCCAAGAAAGTGCAGATCTTGGTGCACATCATCGGGAGGCCGTTCATACTGTCCGGATAGCTAAGATGTCTAAGGATGCGTTTATTTGATCCCTAACTAGGGTCGAAGGGTTATTCTCCTCTGTCGACTTGAACGGGTTATATGATCCCGCCGCTCTGTCGTTCCAATCATCGCAGCAGTCAACATTGAGAGACAGTATTATGAAATCTCTATCCATGAGAAAAGATATTAGTCGCATAGGATTCTCGCTCGAAGGGTTACTCGGCGATATGGAGAAAGTTCAAACAGTCTTGATGAAGGACGAAGAACACCACCTCCATGAATGGTTGTCTTCTTACTGGGTTATGCCTGAGAAGCTAATCTTCATCGTCGAAAACCGTCTAAACAAGGTGACGTCGAAATGAGAAGCTGTGGAATCCCTCGATGCTACGAAGTCAAATACAAGGACAAGCATGTCAATACTCGTCGACACTAGTTTTATGTCACTTGATTTGTGTCGCAACTTGCAGATAATCGAAAGCACACTTTCCAAGTACGAGAATATGAAGGGGAATAAAGAGGAGAAGGTCGAAGCACGTCGCGACATTCTTAATGCGGTCATGATGATCGGATGTCAGGAAGGGTACTGCATGGAATAGGTAAAGTATTGCCTGCATGGTAGATTGTACATGATGCATTTGGTTGATAGATATAGTGGTTCATAAATCAATACCACCATTCGTGAATCTACTGCTCATAGCCATGGATCGAATGATGCTTCGGAAGAAGTCCAGCCGTGATACTTCAGTGGGCAGCAAAAGTGGACCTTCAACGAGCGATGTTGCCCAGCCAGTACTTGTTTTCTCATCAATCTCCTGAATAGATTCGGCCTTGCCCGCATGTTGCCATTACAAATCCGGAGAAGATGGTTATTTTAACTCCCGCAAGCCCCTGCGCAAGCATTCCAACAAGCCTGGCAAATTACCATCTCCATACCTACAATCAGGACTACATCCTTCAAGACCTTGAAAGATCTATTCCGCATGTTGAGTGAGAGATTGGAACAAGAACCGAAGCCAAATATACGCACTATCCCCGGAATATCAAAATATTCATAATTAACCCCGAAATCGGCTTCGAAAGCTGCATACCAACTCCACCGGACCAGACGCCGCTGCAAGCCGAGTACCAAACCCATCAAACCCCCAAATGCCTCACTAGCGCGAGCTACAAAACCCGTGGAGCAAAGGGCTAGGAGGCCTACGGGTATACAAGAGCTACCCGGGCAAGAGCGTATACCTTCATACCGGTACGGAGGCCGATAAGATTGATGGGCATACAAACAGCAGACAATAGGCTTGATCTTGACTAGGTCCAGGCGCTACCTTGCTGCTGCCTCAAGGCCGTGGCTTTCTCCTCTCTTAGTGGCAGCTGTTACGAGCTCAGAGGGCTGTAAGGCATAATGGACTACACCCGGGAGTGACGAGCGTATGCAGATGGAAGCCAAAGCCAAAGAAGAGAGCTAGGTTTTCAAGAGAACCGTTTCAGCGAGCGACGAGCATGTGAAAGTGGAGGCAGCTGGTCGAGTTTTCGCTGGCGCCATTACAAACAGGCTGCCTAAGCAGCTATTGATGCACTTCAAAAAGCCCAGAAGGAGAAAAAATAAGGAAAGCACCGCTGTCGTATTTTCAAGGATGAGATTTAATTTCTAGTGGCATTTGTGAAGTTTTACACCCGCTGGTCAAGTGTCGTTGGCTACGATACTCGCGAGGGACGAGGATACAGAGTCGTAGAGATCGCCTGAACAGAGTTCTAATGTCTTCTATCTCAAACCGGATCTTGATCAAGCCGCATTTTTCCACTCAACATTCGTTGCGTCTGGAATGTTTCTAAGCAGCAGCTTGTGATGTCACTTTTTTCACTGGGTGAAAAAATCCGAGGTTACACGCATTGACATTGCTGACGACGAACCGAAAGAGACGAAGTTCAGGATGAAATGGCGCCGATACGAGGTTCATCGAGACGACAGTCAAATCCCTAAAGACTTCTCTGCATGTCTCTGCCGAGCACGTAGCACATTTATGCTTTCACTATACTTTATGTGAGATCGGTCTACCTCGTTGCCGTGTGGGCTAGAGAACATCGAATTCACCTTCTAGGAGACTGAGATGAGAACATTTCTAGTCTCTCAGCCATTCCATATCATGCCTGAGGGACGACAGCAATGGTTCAAAAGTCTCAAAGAACCATAATGCACTTGCTTCATTGACTTTTTCTTCTTCTTCTTTCGAATCTCGCTGTGGATGAAGCTCAAATTGACGAGCCTGAGATCATTTGCTCGATCTCATCCTTCGCAACTGCCTCACGTTCACTCTTCTCGATTCGTCGAGGTTGTGACTGCACTGTCACTGAAAGCTTGAACTCGCGGCTACGTGAAACCTCGCGGAATTTGTATAGCCCGACAGGCCAGGTCGAAGAGCGCATAAATCGAAGAGGATATAAAGGTAAGAAGCGAGATGGGAGTGCGTGTGAGTGAGGGATTGCTTTTCATGCCCTTTTCTGCTGCGGGGCTGATAAGGGAAAGCAGAAGCCAGAATACTTAATAAACAGACACTACACATGATTGAAGCCTCTCGTCTAACAATGACGGACGTTTAATCCTGGCCTCCATTAAGGTACTTCATCCTCAACATATAGGCGCTAGCCAGTGAGAAGGCCGTAGGGAGCAAGTACAGCATCGCAGAAACGGAGAACCATTCTCGGCCGTGCTTTTGTTGACGTTGCAACTGATGCAGCAGACATGTCGCACTCTAGCCACTTGATCTTGTGCCATTAGCTATCTGCTGCCACGCAACATCACCTAGCTGCTGCACATCGATATCGACGAGATCCCCTTCGAAGATGGCGATATCTCCTGGGAAATCCGACGCAACACAGGATACGTTATCTTTTTCAACCACGAAGGCGTGCCTCTTCGTCACAACACGCAAAGACCATTACATGAATGCAAGTGGTTCGAACGCAACGTACTTTACCCCTTCATGGCCTATGGTAAATGGCAAGAGCGCTGTGCGTCTCACCCATGGTGTGGCACCGAGTGGCCCCGCTGCTTCACAGACTATCATCTTGCAATACCCCAACCCTTCCTTCAAGACCTGGCGCGCGAGATTCATGCTCTACCACGACTTCTCGGTTCTGGTTCCATGATCTAAAGAAGCCCATCATCATTTGATTTCATGCTGCAATCGGGCGAGTTCAGTCAAATAATGCTTTGGAAATTGGTGCTAGCACGCTACTTCTTCGATCGCATGGCTCTCGATGAGGATGGTGTGAAGCAGGCCGCGGCCTTGGGTTATCTGCGCCATTGTGCACCCACGCTGAAGGATTATATATTTAGTAATCTCGATATTATATCACGCATGCACAACTACACTGCCGCGCAAAGGCATCCTCCACAAAGGTGTGAATCTGCATTTCACGCACGGTACCGAATTGTGATCACCACGAAATGCCAAAAAAATGCTCCCTATGAGATGGGACTACCGACATGCCACCAACGACGACGCAGTTTTGAAATTCGGATTCCACCATGGACCTGTCCACGATCAGTGTTAGCATTGGCTGCTTCCTACATTTTTTCCGCTGTACCAACGCCGTCGCGGTCCGCTGGAATGGTGAAGCCGTCTGCGTGATGGTAGAACGTGGATTGATGTTTGAGATTCCTTAAAAAGTATTTGGAACCAAGGAACAGAATGCTGATGGCATACCGTTCCAACAGAGAGACATGTGAAGATCTCAAGATTTAGTGTTATAACAAGATGGAGTTCCAGGTTCATAGGTAAATGAGGAGCATAAGGTGGGAGTACCAAGCGGCGCCGGTAGAGGAGTTTTCCGAAAATCCATCCTGAAGACTTGATTGGAATTGGAATAAAGGGGTCAATGGCAGATTACTTAGATTTCGGAAGAGTGGATACCCAGACGATATTGAACAGTGCAGACATCAATACGAACCAAAGCCATGCAGTTAATCCAATCCTTAACAATTTCTTAATAGATGCCAAAGAAACAAGGAGCTAAGAAGATAAAAACACGACAAGAAAGCGCCTTGCCGTATCTCTTTTCAGTCCTGAAGAACTCCAAGCAGGTTAAGCTTCCAGCACCAAACCCACCCACCACCCTCACCTAATTTCCCTTAGACCCCGTTGGCCTCTGCCGGCGACGCTCCACCTTGGTAACTCCATAATCGGCTTAATTCCCTTACAGTCTTGCCCTCCATTTCTGGGGTCGCTCCCTTCATGGCCTGAGGTATGAAGTTGATCTTCGTCTGCGTGCCCATACTGTCTTCATTGAGCAACGAGCCTGGAGCAGATCCGAAACCTGACTCCCGGCGCATGAGGCCTAGTTTCCTAGTAGCGGCCTTTTCTCTACCAATAGCTGTCACCATGTCGACATCGACGATTTTGTCCAAGAAGTTGTCTAGTTGGGTGTGACAAGGGAACATAGCGTCCATGTAGTGCTGATTGAACAGATGCCCGGTCGCGCCCATGCGCACAAACACACTGCCATTGTAGCGGTTGTCGAGGGCGGACATGGTGCTGTGTAGCACGCCCCAGCGCGCAATCATATCGTATTCGTTGCAATAATGCTCGATATGGGCTATGCAGCGGGGTTGAGATGATAGGGTAACCAAAGGATTGGAAAAGTGGGAGGCTGCAGAGCCGAAGGTGTAAACTTCCTAGAATCGTAGAGATGGATTAGCTATTCACTTCTATTTGAATTATGTAGACGATAGTGATAAGTACCAGTTTAGAAACGGTGGATCTTGGAAGGTCAGCAAAAAGCTCGTCAAGGACCATTGATATGATAATGCCGCCTTGTGAGTGGCCAATGAGAACAACCTTGGTAACGGTAGGATCGGCGAGGCAAGCTTTGACATAGTCATAAGTGACACGGACGTCCATCGTTCTGTAGGAAAAGCATCTTTGGATCAAGCATTCAATCAGATCGGCCACAAGACCGTAGCTGTACCTAGTCTTAGTAGCCACCTGGCAAACTATAGTTGAAGTATCTACCTGTTGTTGTGCACGCCAATAATAGCACGCCCAAATGTCTTAGAGAGACGGTCAATGTTCTTCTGCAATCCTGCATGGCTATGGTAGTCAGTAAGCCTTAGACACCATGGGAATAACGGGATAGGTCGTACCCAGTGGCGCAGCCATTGACAAACAGCCAGCGCTCGCTTCCATGCTGATCCGCCGATGCAATCGTATCATCGTCCATCATGGAGTATGCGATCCTAGGGCCCTGCATCGGCCATGATAGTACGTAGATAATGGCGCAGCACACGGTGGCTATCGTGATCGAGAGCACGCCCGGTAATATCATCATAAGTGGGATGGCTGCGACCAGAAAGGTGATCTCCAGGATAGAGAGCCAAATTTGAAGCAAGAGGTCTCTTGCACTCGATGGACCTACATATAACTCGCAGCTCTTATCCGATGTCCTGAATGGGATGACGAGCCATGGCAGGTATCGCAGCAAGGTGGAAAGCACACCTGCATCGCGCAACAGCAACCGGAGAGGGTTCTCGCGGGAAGCCTGCGTCGTCGTGCTGGCGAGAGCATCCATCTGTGGTGGGATATACTTGATGTTGCTTGCCATGGTGGTTGTGGACACGGTTTTTGCAGGCGGAGGTGTTCTCATGACATACGGGGCAAGTTGCTCATGTGGGACGCGTGTTGGCTCGTGACCGCTGTTAGGAAGACCCGGCATGGCGACTTTTTGAGTGGGGAAAGGTGGATGAAAGAAAGTGCAGAGCTCAGCCGGTCTTGAGTATTTGGAAGGCTATCCACATGACCACAAGAGACGTTGGAAACATTACGAGTGGAATGCGATGTTCATCCCTTACTCTAGACAGAATGGGGCTAGCCTTCACCAATGGAACTTTTCAACAATGGTCCACTCTAGGTCACCACATACGATGGTGCCTTCTTCGCGGACGATCTGGCTATTGCAGACAATAGCGCACGGTAGGTCGCCCCTTCCAATCTTCACTAATCTTTCCCAATCGTTCATTCTCTTTGTCCAGCGCCATCTCTCGATAGTCAATGCTTCTCTGGACTTCAAAATTGCCTGACACCAATCGCCGACCCTCACAACCATGCCTCTAGTGCCGGCTTCATGGTTCTCGACCTTCAGGACGATGCTGACATACTCTCTCTCTTCACCAACCTTCTCCACCTGCAAGTCACCCCACAGCTCTTCGTACTCTGTTTGAAGTCCTGTGACGGGGTGAACCTGAGTTCCTCGCTCCAAGACGTCGCCATTATTTTGCCGCCACATATCACCTTCATCAGGTCGTGGATTATCGCTTTTGGAATCTATCCAGTGCTCCCAGATCGAGTGTAGAGGTTTGGCATCTTCGGGTCCGCTAGAACCCTCGGTCGTGCTAGATGTACCAGCAAAGGCCCATTCTAAGATGGCTATGGAATGGATCTCATCCTTTCGGTCTAATTCTTTCTGGTACAAATCTTTGTAGATACGGACGTCGACATAATGCGAGGTTTGGGAGGTCAGAACTACCGTAGAAGTTGGTTCTTCGGGCTCGCCAGGCACCTAGAGAAAGGTTAGATTCTCCAAGCCTTGGTGGGGGAGGGATGGTACCAAGCGAAAATGCTTGCGCTGTGTGATGGACGGGACCCCCATAGCTTCATATGACAGACATACTCAGGCGGACTTCTTGTCTCAAAAATGAGAGTACTGTGACCTCTAGGGAGTAAGGTGATATAAATATCACCCGCGCAAGGTAATGCATCGCTAGTCCGAGGCCCTCGATTCGCCTAAACTACCAATCCTTGCAAGACGTTTCAATCTCAACCTCATCTTCATCGATGCTTGCCATGATAACGACATTATACGATTGGATCATGTTCGTTGTTTCCTAAACTTGTGCCAAGTCTTCAAATATGGGTCCCACTATACGTACGCCCCAATTTACTACATATACGCCCCGCGTTTTACTACATATACGCCCCCCCAAAAAAGGTTTAGCTTCCGAATATGCGCAACCCGAAGGTACTTCATTTTTGGTGTTACTGTCACTCAATCTCATGTATTTTCTGGTAGAATGTTTTATTTTTCTGCAAGAAACAAACATTCGCCTGACAATCATCTTCACCTTCTTCTTCCTACTACCACAACATCACCTGTACTATTCCTGCTTATCTATTGCCTCTATCTGCTACTGCTACTGCTACCGCATTCTCGTCGTCGCTCTTCACTGACTTCGCTTTCGCCGTCGTCATAAATCCACTGCTACTAGTGCAGAATCCGTCAGCACGAGGCCACGAGGAAGGCCGGTCGGATTCACTGCGCGTACGCGCCAGGAGCAGCAATTTGAAGCCTCAACTCAACCGCTACCTTCTCAATTTGAACGTGTGGAGAAGGCTTTGAGCCAACAAACACAGGTAGCGGGGGTGTAGGTCGAGGTAGGGGGCGAGGTAGGGGGCGAGGCGAAGGTACTGCTGCTGTAGAGCAGGAGTTTCAAACAGAAGCTTCAGATGAAGAAGGCTTTGACTTTACCCAGTGGTGCATAGATTTATATGACCGTCGCACCGAAATAAAGATACACTCAGGTTATTGAGCTTTGAATTCATGGCTTCTACCAGAAAATACATGAGATTGGGTGACAGTCACACCAGAAACAAAGTACCTTCGGGTTGCGCATATTCGGAAGCTAACCCTTTTTTGGGGGGGCGTATACCTTATGTAGTAAAACGCGGGGCGTACATGTAGTAAATTGGGGCGTACGTATAGTGGGACCCTTAAATATAAGAGCATTCGATTATTGCCAACTTACTAAGTCTGAAGGGGATCTACACTGCCACCCATCTCCATTCCCATGAAGTGTTCGAAGTTACTGCGAAGAAGTATGCTTCTTTATAGTTCGAAAGCTGTCATAGCCCCTTTAAATTGGAGACTGGCTTTGCCCTAGCTGGCATGGCGGCTTTCGCCATAGGACTTTAAAGTGCTCAAAAATCCGCGTCGATGCCAACGATAAGAAGGTCACGCCATTTAGACAGCAGGGAGTATTGATGCAGTGCATCTTGGCCAGGGGATGCTTCTCAAGTACACTAATCTGTAGAATACGGCTAGGTCTATTTACAACGGCGTCTCGAATTTTTGATTCTCTACCGCGAGTTCGAAAGATTCAGCGTAACCAGCCGCAAATCAAGCGCCGGCAGGTGATTGTCATGGCAGCCACCAGATTCGTATCGAGGAAGCTGATAAATACTGCTTGCAGTCTGCGCAGTATGCCTAATAGAATGGCGCCATCACTTTAACATCGTTTTGTTGGTTCTGCTGTCCAACAATTCCGTATGACCAACTCTTCGTGTACCGAGATATTATCCTACAACTAAGCTGTTACCTGGGGAGTTTTCTCCTCACAAACCGTTTTAGTATGCGAGTCCTGCGTTCAGCCTATGCATATCGCTTGCCACTCGCCCGCAAGCAGGGTCATGTATCTCATTTGGAGGATCTAATAAGAACTGCGCCGAAGGTGTCTGTGCTGCTCCCTGTACATCCTGGGGAAACTTTAGTGCTCCGAAGAGACTCATACTACAAGAGAACGCAAAATACTCACGGGCTTACAGCTTGCTAAAACTAAAGGATGTAGAGGACGGCAGCTGTACTCGATCCGAATCGTGGGTGTCGCCTTGAGGCAGGTACTGAACGTTGTTGGCTGGGGAACTACACCAACGAAGACGATCGATACTCTTTGGCCCAAGACAGCCTTGAAAGGCTCCTTGTCGACACGACTGTGGATGAGCCGGTAAGAATATATCTGTTGATGTGTCAAAGAACATCATGCAATGCTGAGGTAAAGGAAATATGTTGACTTAGTTTAGTCAAGTCGAAGTGCCGCAATTGGTCATGAAGAATCAGGGTTTCTCTCACATGACAAAAAGCAATGGAGTTTGCATTATCTGCTCGTTAAGGACTGAGCAAGGTTACTGCTGAATGCGGTGAGTAAGTGAAGATCCAGATTATCCGTCTCAATTCTCGCAGGGCATGGTCCTTTTTGGGAGCTAGCCTTGTCCGAGTTTCCGAAAAAAAAGGGGGGGGATTATATTTGACAATAAGGGATACCCCCCTGTGATCTTCGGTTCCACCACTCTAGTGATGTAGCTATCTGCACATGCTAACATCATTACAGATCAATCAAGTCGCCAGTTTGAATCTCGATAGTGGCAATTAAATCAACCAACCACTTCCCCTTTCCCCCCTTAACGCCTTATAAGGTAAACACCAGCAAAAAATCGATCGACTCGTACTTGAATTATTCAGCACTATTAAGTTAATCAACTATCAAATTCAATAATGGTATTCAAGGTTCATTCTTCTTTTCTTCCCTCCCTCAACTAATTTCAACATTCCAGCAATCAATCAATCTCGATTCAATTAACAACTAATCTTCAACATCAGCAATCACAATCAAGCATCAATTACAACAATAAAGTAAGTTCCTTCCCCAATACTTCGACCGAAGACCAATTTTTTGATCCTTAATCCTCGACTTGGTCTTAAAAAGCAGATTGTACATGCAAGCTCTTTTGCATTCGACCTCTTAAGATAAGGCTCCTACGTCCTCTAATCTCATGAATATCCTATTTACCAATCGAAGCAATAATCTCTAGGAAGGCCGAATCGGGAAACCACATTTCACTACACAGGCACATTCTTACTCAACGAACAAAAGTTCTACCCATCTGTTGCGACTATACATGCCTTGTGCTCTAAAAGATGATATAGTGCTGAAAGGCTTTTTCCAAGCTTGCATCCACCGTGTTGGAGAAGTCAAGTGACTCGGCCGCCGCTTTTAGTGAAATATCCGCCCGGCCAACATGAAAGCTTTTAACTACTAAATTAGCGTAAGCTGCTCGACAGTGGGCTGACCTGACCTAAGGCTCCATAGTTCTCAGTAACGGTCACACAGGGAAATCACAAAAAGACAGCTGGAGCCGGTAACTTACTCTCCGGATCACCCAGCGGCCATAAGTAATGCGCTTATCTTTCGCAAAAGGTTTCTGCATATGACATACATCTTAAAGTATCCTAGTACGACCTTCGGAAAGCATAGCTCTAGAGCAAGGCCTCCGGACACGAGACAAGACCCGTTCCATAAAAGCACACACACATCCAGACATTATAACATTCCAGCCTCGCTATCACTTCCGATGACCACTGTTGAAAAGCCTCTACAGTTTCTTACACCTCGTAATCCCTTTTCACCTCAGGCATATATTCACTGACAGAGGCAAGAACAATCGTTGAACGCCATTCAAAAACTGCATCTTACATGACCTCAAATCTCAAGAACCTTATATACTGTTCGTGGGATAGACGAGCCTATTCACATAGCCGATGGCTCTATTCTTCAGATTCGACATGAAGAACCTCAATTTGTCTGTAACGGTACCCGTGTCGTATCGAAAATTGACTACCAAAACTGAAAAGCTTTAGGCCTCGCATATAGAAGGTGGTATGGAGCCTATTACGACAAGGACAACCACTTGGTAATAGCAAGCTTGAAACACTCAACTGTTCAGGCAGCATTTCATGTCTTCTAACTCGTGGCTTATCTGGCTTGGTCCGGTATGTTCGAGCCGAATTGGAGAGAATACCTTTTTAGATAATTGGGTGCACTATGCTACGGAGAAGGCCGAGGAAAAGGAAGGAAGAGTGTGAAGGAGAAGAAATAGAAGAGAAGAAGAATGCGAGAAATTATCACCGCTCTGGTATTCTGCTATTGTTTACTCCATGAGAACCATATCCGCCCATAAACATAGAACACGAGATATCAAGCCATCGCTTCCATCAGCAAGGATCAAAAGAGGCCCCACAGTAACAAGAAGCGTACATCACCAGCGCACATACCAAACGCAAATCCAAGACACATCAACGAACCATGAACGTAATATGTAGAACATCACCACCAACATTTCACCCCCAAGCCGGCCATTTTAATATACCATAGTACGCACTGGACCATTTCACCCGTGCAGTGACTTAATCTTCCAACCTGCAAACGTCCCTGCTCCCCCAGTCTATACTGAGCAGAGCGTGCTATTAATGAAACCACGTCCATTCCTCCCCATTTCCTGGCCCCTTCCTCTCCCCCCCCCGGGGCTTCCTCTTCTCTTTCCTCCGCTCTTCCTCTAACCCTCCCCCTTTCACACTGTCCCCACCATACCCCCGTCTCCATTCCCTCAATCCACGTTCAAATCTCTCACGGCCCCGCTTGCGTAAAAGCCCTCACACAGATCATCTCCTCAACACCTCTCCTCGTGCTCATACCAACAGATCTGCAATTTCAACCAAGCAACAACGATAGCGACATGCCAAGGAGTATGACAAAGAAAGAAGGAAAGGGGTTTGGATCTGATGGCTGGGTGGGGTTCGTTGATTCGAAAAGGGTTGGGGGAGGGGGGGGTAGAGTAGAATGGGATATTCCAAACAGACGTTACAGGTTCTTGTTTAGATAAGGGACGCGCTCAGATGGAATATCGTAACCAGTCCACTGAAAAACAACAACAACCAACCCCACAAACCTCCCCCATCCCTTCAAAGTAAAGTATTTCCCCCCTACAAACCCCCCCCCACAAAAAACACCACCCCCACAAGAATCGAACCTCCCAAACCAAAAACCCCCCCAAAATTTTTTTTCCCTGACACAATGCAGAGCAACAACACCCCCTCCAACCAAGCCAGGCCGGTTCAGATTTCTGGCACCACGGTGCGCCAGAATCGATCATGACGTTTCTACAATAGCTCGATGGTCAGGAAGGTGTTTTTATTTTACTACACAAAACCAAGAAAAATAAATAAACAGCGAGGTGGCTTTTCTGGTTAAGAGAGAGAGAGAGTGTGTGGGTTGGTTCGTTTTGGAAAAGGGAGAGTTAGGGAAGAGGTTGTGTGTGTGTGGAGGTTGGGTTTGGGGGGGGGGGGGGGGTTGGAAGGGGAGTGGGGTCTTTTTGAGAAATGTTATCTTTATTGCTAGATAGATACGCGGTGCTGGTCCGATGTCGGTCAGAAGGGGGGGGCATATGTAGGTGTGTACATACGTTCAACTCCATCCCCCCTCCCTCCCTCCCTCCCCTAGAACCTATAGGAGAGGCCTCGTGATGCAGTCTATTCGAACGCCAGACTGCCAACAGCTAGGCTTCGTCTAGAGCCGAAGCGGCCGTGTCGTTTGAGCACCTTTGCTATTGTTGGAGAGGTTCCGTTGAAGAGGACGTAATCGTATTCAAGGATCTTTCTCGTCCCAGCACTACTCTTTACAACGACTCGCAACATGGATATCTTGAGTTGCAAATTCCTTGTCCCTCAATAATCATATTCACCCCTAAATACACATTCTCCCTCATCTCTCTTGAACAGAGGCATAGCTATGTACGTCGCCCCGTTCCCTAGAAACCACAGGAAACTCCTAGTAATGCGTTCCCTTCAACGCCGTTATTTGCGTAGCCCTAGCCAGGGTTCCTCTAGTGCCTAGAAGCATTTGTCGTTCAAGCACTTCCAACCATTGGAATTCCTAGCTTATTAGGGGGTATCCCAGCTATTCTAGTCACGCTCCACACCCTGTGAAAACACTTCCTCCAACAATTTCATCAGCACGGGCGGGACGGACTCGTCCGTTGCACGGATGGTAATGCGGTAGAGCTGTTGGGTTGTTGTTAGTTACTTCCGCTACCCCAAATAAGGAGCACAAGGAACTGGAGAAGCGGAGGAGAAAAGCAAAAAGAAGAGAAAGGGGCTAGACATACCATGGTATCATAGTTTGGCTCCACCCTAACCAAACAACCAAACTTCCCTCCTGCCCCACCACTCTCACCATCACCGGTATACAACACACTAGCCCCGACCACATTCCTCTCATTCGGGTCCACCCCCCTCAACACCCCCCACCTCAGCCTCCCAACCATGCGATCCGTAAACGCTTTATCAACCGTGGTCCCTTTCCCCGCTAGCCCCACGATCCGCTGTGCCTCCCTAGGCGCGCCGCCAATCTGCCGCCAGCGCTTGAAGAAGTCGTCCGCAGAGAGGTCTGCTGGGTCCGTGAACTTGTGGATCATAACGGGGAGCTGCAGCGTCAGGGCCTGCAAGGCGCCGGCGAGGTAGGATATGCGGATTGTTGGGGGCAGGGAGAAGGGTGCGAGGGCGTTGAACATGATCGTTTGCTGGGCTTGAGACTCGGGCTGGATGGTGCTGTCGGGGAGGCTCTTGCTGTCGATTCGGAGAGCATCGACGGAGCGATTGTCGAGGGTGGTGGTGAAGGAGCCGATGGGGCTGGAGGAGCGGTTGGTGAAGTATAGGATGAGGCAGCCCATGCTGGCGCGGTATTCGGAGCGCAGGCCGACTTGGATTTGGGAATCTTCGTATAAGATCCCTTCGTCGGAGAAGAGGAGGCGTTTATAGCCAATTTCCCATCCGGGGCTTAGGTGGGCTGCGGAAGCGAGGTTGGGTGGTTTAGAAGTGGTGGGGGGCGTCATATCGAGGCCTTCGAGGTCGCTGCGGGTGCCGTTGGCATGAGTGCCGTTTGTGCCGTTGATGGTGGGCTGTACGGGACCGTTCGTGGGAGCGATCGCACCATTGGTGGGCGCTGTAAAGGATCGTTTGATGCCATTGGAGCCGGTGGCTTGGGTTAGTTGGATTTCTTTGGAATCGACGTTGGCGGATTTACCGCCTACCACCCAGGTTCTTTTATCACTGGTTCCTGCATGCTTTCCGTGGAGACGCGACAATAGGGCGGACGTTCGCTCGGGGAAAGGGGGCATTTCGTCGCATACTGTCCTTAGGAGATCATCGGTTGCGAGGGTGGCTAGCGTGAGATATTCGCAAGCACGTTGCTGCAGCTCCGAGTCCAGAGCATGACTGTACTCTCGGAACACGTGGAGTAGTTGCGGTTTGATCTCAGGAAACAGGTTGACGAATTTGATGAAGCTGGAGAGGATAATAGCCCGAGTGCTTGACTTGCATCCTTGTAGCTTACTCTGGAGGGCCAGGAACTGCTCAATTGGACTGCATCCTTTGCTATCTGCTATTAAATGCCCAAATTCACCAAGAAGGTATCCCGCTATCTTGACCAATGTCTCATGACATGTCTCGGCTTTGGCGTATTCCAGGATATGCTGCGCAGCATAGACTTGCAGTTCTTCGTTGTTGGTCACGATTTGTATGACCCGGTGCCACACCTCATCGCTGACGTGGTCGCCAGCCATAGCAATAAGCCGTAACGAGATGTCCACATACCACTGAATGTCGGTGGCGTACTTCTCGGTCAGAATAGCGATTTTCAGGACCATCTCTTCACGAATGGCGAAGTCCGCGCTAGCTAGGTATTTCAAAAGCTCGTTGACGATGGGCTGTGCATTCGATAGGTCACACATGCTGTATAGAAGATCTAGGCCTTTTCGCCGGACGCTGATATCTCTGTCCCGTAATGAGCCAATGATGATGTTTTGATGTTTTTTGATCGGGTCGAGCGTTTCTGCTCGAGCAGCGAAGTGGGTCATCGCCTCTAGTCCGAGATATCGAACATTGGTCTCGCGCGACTGAATGAACTTGCCTAACCTTGATGATATTTGCACCATCAAATTATGTTCGGTATCCAAGTGGATCACGAGATTGATAGCTTCAAAGAGCACTGCATTTTGTGCGTTGTTTTGTTGCACGTTCTTTGGCATCTGCATTGCCTCGTGTAATATTTGTTGTAGGGATTCTCGGATGAGATTTCGGACATAAGTATCTTCTGCTTTCCTATCAGAAAAACACTGGTATACCGGGAGCTCGACGCAAACCTGATGGGGGATAGTACTGCATCAGTCTGAGCAGCTTGACCTGTATCCATGGACAAGGCACCTTGTAGTATAAGTAATCCGGTTGAACATCGTTGTCCACAACAATCTTTTTCAGTCGCTGCGCAGCCTTGACATACCCTCCTTTGTACTGGTCGGGCTCATCCTGGGCCAGCGACATCACCAAAGATGTTACTGACAGTGTCACTCCCATATCAGGGTCGTCCATTAACGAGATGATTCTCTCCGCCCATTCTTGCTGGACGATGGCGGGGTATTTTCGATAAAGACGTAGTAAAGTCAATGCAGCTTTTTTCTTGACAAAGGCTTTTGATGTACTAAGTTCATCAGTTTAGATACCTACTCACCTCTGAAAGCACGTACGGTGATATGAGTAGCCTATGTACATCCCCACTCAATGCCTCACCCATCTCCCGCCCCCCAACGTTCGCAATGGCATGAAGGGCTAAACAATTGAATAGTTCATTATGTGACAGCAGGTCCTTCCGTATACTGTTGACCACAAGATGTAGTAGCTCGTGTTGCTCGTGTAGAAAAAGTGTCACAGCAAGATAGCCAATCTGCTTTTCCGAGTACTTGTTGCCAGATATGAGGTTGACCGCTTCCAGGTGTCCAAAGTCGACGTTCCAGCCTAAAATGTATACGTATAACAGTTTACAGACATATTTCTTTTTGTGATAGCCATTTAGATTTCCATCCTTGAACTTCTGCCGTATGTTTGCCAACTCCTTGTTTATGCGCTTTTCTTCCAGATCCCTTGCTCTTGCATTTCGTAAGTCTGCTATGAACTGGATAAGCCCTCGCATAGAATTCTGGTTCCCAGAGCTTCCCCGGCCGAGGAAGCCGGCTGCCGCCGCGCTCGCCAGCTTGAAGGTTGCGCCAACCTTTGGAGATGGTCAGTAGATTTAGCGAGGATATACGAAGCGGTACGACTCCAGGATTGGTGTCAGTAGGCTATGAATTAGGTGTTGTGGAAACGGCTTGGGCACTTGTTGCTGGCGCGTCGAGTACCCCAGAACCAGGATGTGAGGGTAAGCTCTGCTTTTCCACAACGCTCCCCAACAGAGCTGCCTCAGCCGAAGATTACGTTCAATGAAAGGAAGGCGTACCGCCTGCGCGTGGAAATATCAACTTTCGAATACAATAGATGTACGTCCAACCTGGCTGCAGGACTGAAGGGTGCTACTGTAGAGCTGCAGATTGCTACTACTAAGAATGCGGAAGTGCCGACCTCCGCCGCTAGTTCTAGTAAGGTACTTGCCATCCTGGTGATCCCGTCGTCGGCGGCGGTGAAACAATGATCCGGGTGGGGGGTCCAGAGGTGACGAGGGGCAATGAGAGAAGTGCACATGGAAAAGCAAAGATATGAGATCTTCAGTAACAACAGCATGTATGAGGTACAGCAGGCAATCCTGCAGGATTTAATCGACTAAAACCCGCAGTCCTATTGCGGCACGTATTTGCATGTAGAAGTACAGGGTGACTGCCTGAATTCACACTCCAGCTCACAAGCCAACGCCTGGTATCAAATGCCTATTTCTGATAACGCCTATTCCTATGCGAGACCTGTGTCTCTCCCCGTAACCATCAATCCTGGAAGCCTGTTGTGCTCTAAAGTACCATCCTAAGCCCCAGACGCCTTTGTAGTGAAGTCGGTCTCAGTGGGGAGGATGCCGCCGTCAGCGGCCTTTTCGCAGCTGCAAGCGTCTGAAGAAGCATCAGCAGAGATTCAGAGGATAACATGGAGAGCTACGTACTAGCTGGTCTTGCACCACAGGCGCAAGTCGACCCTGCAGGTTTGGCATTCTCCGTAGATGCTCGGTCGCAAGTGCATTCTCCCGCGGGGCGAGCTCCTAAGATCGTTGTCAGAATTAATCTATGTTGTGCAACTACTCCAGTGCTGGTAGTAGAGACACCAAAGTCTAGAGGAAGCGAGTTTTGGCAGAGAGGCTTACTGCATGAACAACGGGGACCCGCGACAGTGTTCTCGGTGGAGGATTTCTCGCATGTGCAATTGAGTGCCGATTGTTTACCGCAAGAGCACTTGGCCTGCGAAGCGCAGACACAGTCTCCCCCAGAGCGGCCGCAGCAGGTTGTTGGAACAGTCATTGCTTTGAGTGTGGGTTGTTTCTTGTTGGTGGTAGTCCGCAGAGGTTTGAGTGGATGTTGTTTGAACAAGTTTCTGTGATTAAGAACAGTAGTACTTGAGTGGGCCAGGTGGATTTATATGTGGGAAGCCTTGTCTTTATTGATGGAGTGGTATTGGAAACCGGACGACGCTCATTGGTTCAAGAAGGCCGCTAACAGTGGACGCTAGTCGCAAAGCCCTAAATTCTCATCACGAGGTTTTTGACTTTATTTTGGTTAACCAAACGAGCCAAGGAGAAAACAAGCACGTGACATATCGCCATTGTCGAGATTCTACGAGGCGATGCCTCCCTGGACCTATGCCTCTGTTCCTGGAAGCTGCTTGTGCAGAGGCAGCAAGAGCCTCCACCTCAGCCGTCTAGTTGGGAGACTAGAAGCCCACAAAATTGTTGTATCCGCCCGTCGTCACAAGTTTGTCATGGCGCGGTAGACGAGATGCCGTTATGGAAAAGAGGTGTTAGGCGGCATTGTTCGTCCGAAGCCGTATCGCTAAGGCCATCTTGGCCTTTCAAAAGAACAAGAAGATCATGAATAGGCATTGCCAGTCTGAGAATTCAACGACCTGTGGCGCAAGTGCGAATCCTCCAAGTTAAACCAATTGAGTGACTCGAAGCACCTTCGTCAACCGACTACAAAATAAGGGAATGAATACCCTGCGAAGACTACCACTCTTATTTCCTCGCGGTTAGACACTCTCGTTTCGGCGAGCTCTGGAGTCGCCAATATGTTGGAAGTAGTTTCTACGGTAAGCTGAAAGAGAATACCCGCTTCAGAGCGTACAATGCCCTCTAACAAATTATCATACTAAAGAGAGTTGTTCCCGTCGTTGGCATTGCCGAAAGGTGAGGCCGCATTCTTTGGCGAACATTTCTTCAGTTGATTTATTTTTTGGTACTGCAGTCGCTCTTTCATTATCTCCATCATCGACAGGGCTGATCTTTGGCTCTGTTTTATTCTCTCTGCATCGGAAATACCTCGTTAGTTCAAAGCGATATACTAGGGTGATGCTGCAGCCTATTGTGAAACGAATACCAAAACACCATGGACATACATCAAGTCACTAAGCATGATCGACATCTCTAGCAGCATCGGCATCTGGGCATGATCGACTTTGTGCGCGTCTGTTCCCCACGCCGTGGCATTCAGCATTTTCCGAATGCCACATCCGCAATCCACTCTCAAGCACGAGAATACCCACGGCGCATATTCAACAAGCCGGTCGCCTGAGGGATATTCCCCACAAGTATCTTCCGTCCAAATTCCAATTCAAAGATCGAACCCAAGATACTCACTCTATCTGCTTAATTCAGAGACTACTTGGAAGTAAACCAACCATGATTTATTCTCTCCTCATCACCACCATCATCACCACTCTATCCACTCTTATTCACGCTCTCTCCCCCGTTTTCAACCTTGCGCCTCCCCACTCAAACACCACAACCCACCCTCTCGCCGTAGACACTTTCTGCTACTCCAACAGCCAATACACCAAACCTATCGTCGCCGACGAATGCGATGCCGCCCTCCGCGTCCTCCGTCGTGCCCCCAACGCCTACGACGACCGGTTCTGGTCCGTCCCGCTTGCCGAGCGCAGGTTCCTGGGCCGCTGGTCGAACAAGTACTGCTCGATTGAGGTGGTGGGGTGGACGTCGACGGCGGAAGATTGGTTCTCGACGAACGACGTGGCGGTGCGGGCGGAGGAGATTATTCAGAAATGTGTGGCGCGGAAATGGCATTTGGGGGGCAGGATCGAGGTGGGGGTGAAGAAGATGTTTCAGGTTGTGGTGATACGTAAGGATGAGATACCGGAGGTTAACGCGATTGCTTGAGGGGTTGCGGGAAGTCGATTGGAAGCTTTGGGGAGGGGCGGTCGGCGGGTTTGAGGAGCATGCTCTTAGGATTGAGAGGGTAAGGTGTTTGGTTCGGCGCATTAGATGAAGTTGTGTTTAGGGATTGCTCTGTGAAAATGCAGAGGTTGATACTACATGTGTTCGAACAGTCACCTCGGCTGTGGGCCTCTCTCCGCAAAGCTGTTGATAATTTTAGCCTCTGTAGTTGACGTCGTCTCAGTCGACGGAGAAGTCCTTCCCATTCTCTCCTGGCCAAGGTCCTTCAGGCAGTCGTAGAACATAGGCATCGCTTTCAAGTATCGCCTATTTCCGCCCGGCCCTGTTCCAGTCTGCGACGGTTAGTAGGGTCATCGATATCAATCGACAGTCCAGCCGGCCAATCATTGTTCTCGTCATCGATCCAACGGGGCGTTTGAATGATTTTGAAGTGTTCGAGAAGCTCATGGATGGCTATAAGGGTGGATCCATCTCATCCTCTAATTTTGGGTTTCCATATCCTTCAAGAGCTTCAGGCACATATACCCGGTAAAAGACGTTTGCCGCATACTCAAGCTCATCGACTTCATCAACGAGCGTCCTGAAATGTTTCCGGTCAATCGATTTTCCACGCTTTTGGTTCTTTGACAGCCGCATGAGTGAATTCGTGAGGGTACCAGGGTCCACAAAGTTGAGGGTTCATAAACTCTTGCCATGGCTCTCTTGATTAAGAGCACTTTTTGCTCTTGATCTCCTGGTATTACGTTTTCCAGGACCTTCCTTGGAGTCTGCACCTTACTAAAGTCATTGATGGTCGATGAAGTTTACCGCAACAAATAGCCTCCCTCTGGAATATCATAAGTATCCTTTGCTGATTTAATGGCATTCATTTAAACCGGTAATGTCAAGCCGCAATGATCCTATACACTACCGAACTGTGGGTTCCTATAATATTTCTTTGCAATTGCGGTAGACGCAGTTGAAGATAGAACCACTGCCATACAAGACAGTAACTGTGGATTAACGTTTGGAAGGAGGAGCCACTTTCCAGGGCTTCTAGTGGGGCTTAACCGACTCGAGGAAGCCTACTAGAGCTTAGTAAGCCGTGAGCGTGAAGAAGAGACTGATGTCGAACACCTCAAAACCGAAATAATACTCCATTGTGTTCTGCTTTTTCTAGGTCTCATCAAATGGGCTTCTACTGCCGAGAACCACAAAGGATGGGAACCAGCCTGGCTGCTGTGCGAAACTGAGATGTTTCAACGAAATATCGAAACTATTTATACTACCAATGAATGGTATCGCAACAGACATCTAGAGAAATAGGAGATTGAGCAGGCATGGGCGGACTGGGATGATGTCGAGAACTTTCACTTCTCCTCAGCTCGAGAATCGAGTCGTCGCTCAGACAAACAAAGGCTCCTCTCAGGAATCAGGTTTTGGCCGCATACTGGAAGTAGCTCTTCACTGGATTACTCTGGATATATCAGAAGCGCAATCGCCGTTCAGCATGCTCGATCGGTGGAGCAGCTGGACTGAGATTGGATTGATGAGCGCTGAGGATGTCACGTTACTAATGGATACCAACATGTCTTTTCAGCCTTTTTTGCGAACATATGATGACTTTCCTTGATGTTTTAGACTACCTACTTACACATATATTTGTGTAAGGCCTAGTGACTACTCGCGGTCATTTACCAACGGAAACTTCAATCAGCGACTGAAATATGAAGCCTGTACGACAGTAAGCGGGCTTTGCCCTAGGCACTCGTTGCGGATTAGCTTGTTCACTTATTGGTTCTAGAACGCCGAGGGCGCTTAATTCGGACGTGTTGATATTTACAGTAGAGTCGTTGTGGCAGCCTCGCCTTCATGCCTAAACAACATGGCGACGGACGCAGTATGTTCATGTCATCTTCCATGTGTCCTACATATACTAATATCGTGTAGCTTATGCGCGCTCCGTTCCCTCCAGAAGCCAGTCTCGTCCAATTTAAAAGTGTCCACCTCGACAACGCGCAGGGCGAGGCTAGGAATGTGCAAGGGAAACGATTGTCGAATCTACCTGTCGTATTCCAGAACAAGAAACATCAAACAGTGCGAGTACGGCATGATGATCTTCAAGAATACCTTGAGTGGGAACTCGACGTCTCGAGGCTAAATGACATCCACAAATGGCTTTGGCTTGCCGGCCGGCCAATGTGTGCTCGGCCTCTCTACAAGCAAAAGATGATAGACCGTGAGATACTGGTCACAGAGCAGATAGATTTGCATCTGCTTTGGCAAAGGTCCCGAATCTTCATAAAGCCGCTTCCAGAGTTCTTGATGGATCACGACTTTTGGACGGGGAACTTGTGCGGCAATCAGAAGGATCACAAAAACGCTTGCGGCCTTCTTCTCTCGTACACTTGGTTAGTCCGCTACCAAAGCGATCTCAAGATTGCAAAGGATCATGGTTTGCTACCATCTTGGATGACGTGGACGGATTGGGTAACATTTACCTGCGCATTCCTTGACACGGTCGATTACGAAAGCTTGAACAATTTCAATGCACGCTATGAATATGGCGAACTTCGATTAGGTAGGGTTAATTGGATTTATCGTCTGACATTCCGAGACTTCATGAGAGGGTATCTCTATGGTTATAACCGTTTCAGCGTATTCTTAACCCGCAATTTTGCCTGGCTGGCCGTCGCTTTTCTCTATATAACTGTCGTACTTTCTGCTATGCAAGTCGGGCTGGCTACTGATCAGCTGAAGGGGAGCTCGAGGTTTCAGGATGCCTCCTATGGCTTTACAGTCTTTTCGATTCTCACGCCTTTGATTGTGGTTGCCTTCGTATCCTTCGTACTGCTGGTGCTGGTTTTCTACAATGTCTCAAAAACACTGATTTACAAAAAGAAAGTTGAGAAAGAGAGAAGTCAACCTTGTCAGAACGGGCAGCAGCAACCCTCGGTTTAGTTGGACTACCAATATAGTATTAAATATATTTACGATTTATCTTATGCCAATCATTGGTTCCAACGGCAATCGCGATTTTTACTGTAACCGAGATTCTGCCCATCAAGTCAACTAAGCCGACATAGATTGATATCATTGTGGCAGGAAGCGGCCCAAATAGAGCTTGGGCCCTATATTTGCTTCGAAAGCAAGTAACAACCAACCGCTCGGCCTGTCGTTAGTTGCGTTGGACCAAGAAAGTTAGTCTGAACCTGTTTCGTGGGATAACGTAAAGGTAGGAGACAATCGTATTCGAGCCGATGCTCACACTATTAAATATTTCGAACTGCGTATACGGTCGGAGCTATATACCCATGCGCTTGCATGTGGGTCTGTCAATCGCCAATGCAAGTTTTCATATGACGCTTTTGCTGTTACAGGAATATCCAGTGAACCTAATACTACGGACTTCGCTCTGTCGCAGCAGTAGTGAAATCCCAGTGGAATCTGTAACGGATGTACTGGTTACCTGCGGTGACACTATGCCTTGCAGGATCAGCCTAACAGACCTTACCAGAGTCAGCCCTCTGACTTACATATATCTCACAAGCTCCCACTTTTTGAGTGACTTTCATTCGACTGAGACTCTGTTATTAATATTCGGAGGCATTGCATTTCCAGTAGCTTTCATAGCCCGAGACTCCGAATTTGGGGCACCACATCTCACTGGGATTTGCCTATAGATGTCTATCCTAAACAAGTCGTAAGCACCATCCACTACCGCCGTTTACATCATGACTCTAATCAATTTTACAGTGTTTTCATTTCCAAACCCTTCCGGTTCATCGTTGAAGGGACGTCTTGTTATGTTTCCTCAGCCTTGGTTACTCATCATTCGAAACCTTTGGATCGTTAGTCGATGGACCCATGTCAAAGGCTCAGAAAGGCTCAGCGGAACTCGAGGACGTCAGCGAGGAGACATTTGTTCGCTTCTGCCAAGGGGCACACAACGGCTATCACGTAGCTGCAAACTCCGAAATCCTTGAGGCAGCGAGTTCCCAAGCTGCTCCTGGTCCCGGCCCCTAGAATAACGGACGAAGGACCTACCAGTGAGAGGAGTTATCACGAAGCCTATCTAGGTGCACCGAGAGATGAAGCACCCAGTGAGCGGGATCTTCCCGAAAACGATCAGGCATTGAACTTTCAAGAACGATGGCCCTTTAATTCTAGCCTTTCTCGCTACGGCTCAAAAAGCAAGAGTTCCTCTCAATACGTGCCAGGTTCTACCGGTCTAAGGATGCCTTTAAAAAGGCCTTCCTTCTGCTCAAATGCCCGGTCTCTGAGACTGTTCACAATCCCGTACCTCTTAAGGCCAATCGCGCACCGGCTGAAGACTACCCAGATGTCTTCCTTTGCCATGCCCGAATCTTCGTGTTCGCAGAGCAGTACGATATACAGCCGCTCAAGGCCCTGGCCGTCCATCAGCTCCATGGGACGCTCGCCGCATTCACACTCTACCACAATCGCATCTGGGGTATCGTCACCCTGTTGAGGTACTCGTACGCCAGAACGGCTGGTTTGAAGTACGGTACCGAACAGCCAAAGGCATTGCTAATGCGATATGCCGGGAGCGAACTGGAAACACTGATCAAAGCAGATGGATTCAGGGGCACTTTTGGTAAAGGGGGGGGGGGGGGGGGGGGGGGGCCAGCCGCATTA
>JAABUS010001223.1_pt1 | contig 57871 bp, 51 predicted proteins | sample 5560161 | NCBI WGS metagenome assembly JAABUS01 (sample SAMN10711885, study PRJNA513376) | rock metagenome | isolation source: Antarctica rocks | place: Antarctica: Victoria Land, Trio Nunatak nord | collected 2016-01-04
TCAAAGCTAGCACAAACAAACCCCCACACACCCCCAACAACAAGGCGCGCAGAAGCCCAAACAAAAACAAATGGCACCAACAAAATTCGGCACACTGTTGAGTTCTCAAAGAACACACGCACACCTGCGTCGGAGCAATTAAGCACCGTCGTCGGGGCAACCTCACAAGACTATCGATCCGGTGGTCGGAGTGCAACTCTGCGGGCTCACCCGTGGCGGCCGGTGGGCAGGGTCCGCTGCCCGCGAGCCTCGCGCGGCCGATCAGGCCCGCGCCGCTCACGTATCCACGTCGTAAGCAGCCGGCCCGCAGTCAGGCGCCGTCCGTGCGCACCACCAGGTCCACGATCTCGGCCATGATCTGGGTCATCGAATAGTCCTTGGGGGTGAACACGCGGGCGACGCCCTCGCCGAGCAGCACTGCGGCGTCCTCCGGCGGGATGATGCCGCCGACCACGACCGGGATGTCGCCTGCGCCCGCGGCGGCGAGACCGTCCACCACGGCGGGCACCACCTCCAGGTGCGACCCTGACAGCACCGACAGGCCGACCACGTGCACGCCCTCCTGGACGGCAGCGCTGACTATCTGCGCCGGAGTGAGCCGGATGCCCTGGTAGATCACCTCGAATCCGCAGTCGCGCGCACGGACCGCGATCTGCTCGGCGCCGTTGGAGTGCCCGTCCAGACCCGGCTTGCCGACCAGCATCCGCAGCCGGCCACCGATCTGCGCCTCGGCGCGGCGCACCTGCTCGCGGACCTGCCCCAGCCCCGCCCCGTCCCCACCGGCTGCCGCCGAGACGCCGGTGGGTGCGCGGTACTCACCGAATACCGCCCGCAGCACGTCGGCCCACTCGCCCAGGGTGACCCCGGCGCGGGCGCACACCACGGTGGTCTCGACGAGGTTGGCTTCGGTCTTGGCCGCATCTGACAGCGCCGCCAGAGCAGCCTGCACCGCTGCGTCGTCGCGCTGGGCGCGCCAGCGCGCCAGGGCGTCAACGGCGGCGGCCTCCACACCCGGGTCGAGGACCTCGATCGCTGGGATGCCTTCGGCCTGTAACGGGCTGGGTTCGGTGGCCTCGAACCGGTTCACCCCGACCACGACATCTGCGCCGGATTCCATCCGCTGGCGGCGCTGGGCGAGGGAGGACACCAGCGCGGACTTCATGTAGCCGCTTTCTACCGCCGCTACTGCGCCGCCCATCTCTTGCACCCGGTCCACCTCGGCCCGAGCGCCGTCGGCCAGGTCGGCGACCGCCCGCTCCACCACGTGGCTGCCGGCGAAGAGGTCCTCGTACTCCAGCAGGTCGGTTTCCAACGCCAGCACCTGCTGCATGCGCAGCGCCCACTGCTGGTCCCAGGACCGGGGCAGCCCGAGCGCTTCGTTCCACGCCGGAAGCTGCACCGCCCGGGCACGCGCATCACGGGACAGCGTCACCGCGAGCATCTCCAGCACGATCCGCTGCACGTTGTTCTCCGGCTGCGCCTCGGTGAGGCCCAGTGAGTTGACCTGCACGCCGTAGCGGAACCGTGCGGCCTTGGCGTCGGTGACCCCGTATCGCTGCGCCACCAGCTCGGTCCAGAGCTGGGCGAAGGCGCGCATCTTGCACATTTCCTCCACGAACCGCAGACCGGCATTGACGAAGAAGGAGATGCGCCCCACCACGTCGGGGAAGCGTTCGGCGGGTACCTGACCGGAGTCACGGACCGAGTCCAGCACCGCGATGGCAGTGCACAGGGCGTACGCCATCTCCTGGACGGGGGTCGCGCCCGCCTCCTGTAGGTGATAGCTGCAGATGTTCACCGGGTTCCACCGGGGGATCGTCGTCACCGAGTACGCCACCATGTCGGTGATCAGCCGCAGACTGGGGCCAGGGGGAAACACGTAGGTGCCCCGCGAGAGGTACTCCTTGATGATGTCGTTCTGGGTGGTCCCAGCCAGTTTCGCCAGGACATCGGCCCGGTCGAGCCCGGCCGCCTCGGCCTGTTCCTCAGCCACCACCTGGTAGAGCGCCAGCAGCCACATGGCCGGGGCGTTGATCGTCATCGACGTGTTCGCCTCGGCCAGCGGAATGGCCGCGAACAGTGTCCGCATGTCGCCCAGGTGGCTGATCGGGACACCGACCTTGCCCACCTCGCCTCTGGCCAGTTCGTGGTCGGGGTCGTACCCAGTCTGCGTGGGCAGGTCGAAGGCCACCGACAGCCCGGTCTGGCCCTTCGCCAAGTTGCGGCGAAACAGGGCGTTGGACGCTGTCGCGGAGGAGTGCCCGGCGTAGGTCCGCATCACCCACGGGCGATCGCGCTCGCGGTCAGTCGGATACGGCACGGAGAACCTCCGTCGTTGATGAGGAGATGTCGGTTGAGCGTACTGTCCCCCCCGCCCCGCATCAGCGACAGGCGTTGCCCATGGCAGATGCCGGTTGGCTGCGCCGGGTGGCGGGGAGCACGATGGTGGGCGTGCAACCCGGTGTTCTGGTAGGCCCTGTCATGGCCATGGCGGTGCTGGGCCTGCTCGCGGTCATGCTGCGGTGGACCTTCGGCACGACCCGGTCCATGTCAGGGCCGAACCGCAGCGGCCACGGCGACGGGCTGCTCACCGAGGTCGGAGTGGTACCCACCGCGGAGTCCGCGGCGGTGTTGCGTCGGCGGCTTGCGGAGTCCGGCGTCCGGGCCACGGTGTCTCCTGGCGACACCGGCGGCTACCGGCTGTTGGTCTTTTCCGGCGACGAAGCCAGCGCCCGTACCGTGCTGAGCCGCAACTCCCTGGGCTGAGCGCACCCCTGGACACCGGTGTGCCGCGACACTCGCCTTACCCCGGGATCCGCTCGATATCGGCGCCTAAGCGCTGCAAGTTCTCCACGAACTGTGGGTAGCCACGGTCGATGTGAAACACGTCCCACACCTCCGAGGTGCCCTCTGCGCACAAGGCGGCCAGTACCAGACCCGCGCCGGCACGGATGTCGGAGGCCCACACCGGTGCACTGGAGAGCATGGGCACGCCCCTGACCACCGCGTGATGGCCGTCGGTACGCGCGTCCGCGCCCAGACGCACCATCTCCTCGACGAAGCGAAAGCGGGCCTCGAACACGTTCTCGGTGATCATCGACGTACCGTCTGACACTGCGGCCAGCCCGATCGCCATGGGCTGCAGGTCGGTGGGGAACCCGGGAAACGGCAGCGTCACGAAGTCCACCGCCGACGCCCGGCGCCGTTGCACCACCCGGAAGCCACCGGCCACCGTGCTCACGTCCGCACCGGCGTTGCGCAGCTTCTCCAACACGATGTTCAGGTGCACCGGGTCGCAACCGCGCACGGTAATATCGCCGACGGTCATCGCCGCGGCAATGGCCCAGGTCGCTGCCACGATGCGGTCCCCGATCACCCGGTGCGCGGTCGGGTGCAGCGCCGGCACCCCGGTGACGGTCAGGGTGGAGGATCCGGCGCCGGTGATGTCTGCACCCATGTCGGTGAGCAACTCGCAGAGGTCGACGATGTCGGGCTCGCGGGCCGCGTTGTCGATGGTGGTGACCCCGTCGGCCAGCACCGCGGCCATCAGGATGTTCTCGGTCGCGCCGACCGAAGGAAAGTCCAGCCACACTTGAGCCCCGTGCAGGCCCTGCGCTTCGGCGACCACGCAACCGTGCTCGATGTTGCTGCGCGCCCCTAGCTGTCGCAGGCCAGCCTGGTGCATGTCCAGCGGCCGCGAGCCGATCGCGTCCCCCCCGGGCAGCGCTACCACCGCGCGGCGGCAGCGGGCCACCAGTGGGCCGAGAACGCACACCGACGCCCGGAGCTTGCCCATCGCGGGGAAGTCGGCCCGGTGGTTCAGTACCGCAGGTGTGGTGATCCGGGTGGTCGTCGACTCCAGCTCGACAGTGCATCCCAGTCCGCGCAGTACCTCCGCCATCAGCGGGACGTCCAGGATCTCGGGGCAGTTGGTGATGGTCGTGGTGCCCTCGGCCAACAGCGCGGCAGCCATCAATTTCAGCACGCTGTTCTTGGCTCCCCCGACCCACACCTCACCGGCTAGCCGCCCGCCACCGGTCACCCGGAAGTGCTCAGTCACAGGAGCGAACACTAATCCTGTTGGGCGCCGACGCCGTGTTGGAGGACTCCCAGTAGGTTCGCGACATGGCCGTGCACCTGACAAGGATCTACACCCGGACCGGCGACGACGGCACGACGGGCCTCAGCGACTTCTCCCGGGTGCCCAAGACTGATCCGCGGCTGATCGCCTACGCCGACGTGGACGAGACCAATGCGGCCATCGGGGTGGTGCTTGCGGTGGGCGCGCCACCGCAAGACATCGCCACCGTGCTGCGCCAGGTGCAGAACGACCTCTTCGACGTGGGGGCCGACCTGTCGACGCCGGTGGTTGCTGATCCGGCGCACCCCCCGCTGCGTACCACCGCGGCCTACGTCGAGCGGCTGGAGGGCTGGTGCGATGAGTTCAACGAGCGCCTGCAACCGCTGACGTCGTTCATCCTGCCCGGTGGTACCCCGGCGGCGGCGCTGCTACACACCGCGCGCACCGTCGCCCGCCGAGCCGAGCGCAGCGCGTGGGCGCAGATCGCGGCCTCGCCCGAGGACACCAACACCCTGGCCGCCACCTACCTCAACCGGCTCTCAGACCTGCTGTTCATCTTGGGGCGGCTGGTCAATCCCGGCGGTGACGTGCTGTGGGTGCCCGGCGGTGCCCGCGCCGCGGACTCCACCGGCACCGCAGACTCCACCGGCGTTGCGGGCTCCACCGACACCGACTAGCGGGGTACCTCCCGGCGGGACCGGCCAGGCGGGCTCGATTCCACCCAGGACAGGAACGCCGTCAGCCCACCCTCGTCCAGCGCCACCTCGATCTCGTTGCCGCCGGCCTCGAATCGCAACACGCTCGAACCCGGCGGAACCACGTCGCGTTCGGGGGGCTGGGGTCCACGACGGTCCAAGACGACCAGCGCACTGCGGGAGATACTGCGATCAGGGCCGGGCCGCAGGCTGGACACCCGGAAGAACAGCAGTTCCGCGTCGCTGTAGCGCAGTACCCCATGCCGCCACCCCCGCCCCGCCGCGGCGGGCAGGCTCCGCAACACCACCTCGGTGCCCCGCTGGCGCAGCAGGTGCACCCGGTACACGGCGAGACTGGCGGCCAGGACCAGCAGCACGAGCAGCACGATCTCGGTCAGCAACACCGGTGCCCGCCTCCGTCCTCAGCTCAGCGCCCGGCCGAGCTTGATCGCCGCTACGCCCGCTCCGCTGCCCGGATGCGCCCGCGGGCCACCGCAGCCGCCTCCGGGTCCTCAGCGGAATCACGCAACGCGGTGCGCGCCGCCTCGACATCGATCTCCTCGGCCAGATCGGCAGACTCCGCGAGCACCGATACCCGTTCCGCGGTCACCGACAGGAACCCCCCGTGCACCGCGGCCACCACGCGTTCGCCCTCGGTCGTGGTGACGGTGACCGTGCCGCCCTCGACCAGTTGCCCGAGCAACGGCTCATGGCCCGCCAGGATCCCGATCTCCCCCTCGGTGGTCTGCGCGACCACCATCGTGGCGGATCCCGACCACAGCCGACGCTCCACCGCGACCAGCTCCACCGTCATCTCGGCCATCGGCAGGCCCTCACTTTCCGGCGAGCTTCTTGGCGTTGGCTTCGACGTCGTCAAGGCCACCGGTGGAGAAGAACGCCTGCTCGGGCAGGTGGTCGAACTCGCCCTTGGTCACCTTGTCGAAAGCCTCGATGGTGTCCTTCAGCGGGACGTAGGAGCCCTCCTGGCCGGTGAACTGCTTCGCGACGAAGAAGTTCTGACCGAGGTAACGCTCCAGGCGACGGGCCCGCCCGACGAGCACCTTGTCCTCCTCGGCCAGCTCGTCCATGCCGAGGATGGCGATGATGTCCTGCAACTCCTTGTAGCGCTGCAGGATGCGGATCACCTCCTGGGACACCCGGTAGTGCTCCTCACCCACGATCATCGGGTCCAGGATCCGCGAGGTGGAACTCAGCGGGTCCACCGCCGGGTAGATCCCCTTCTGGGTGATCGCCCGGGACAGCTCGGTGGTGGCATCGAGGTGCGCGAAAGTGGTGGCCGGAGCGGGGTCGGTGTAGTCGTCAGCCGGGACGTAGATGGCCTGCAGGGAGGTGATGGAGTTTCCCCGGGTCGAGGTGATGCGCTCCTGCAGCTCACCCATCTCGTCGGCTAGGGTGGGCTGGTACCCCACGGCGGAGGGCATCCGACCCAGCAGGGTGGACACCTCCGAACCGGCCTGGGTGAACCGGAAGATGTTGTCGATGAACAACAGCACGTCCTGGTTCTGCACGTCCCGGAAGTACTCGGCCATCGTCAGCGCGGACAGCGCAACCCGCATGCGGGTGCCCGGGGGCTCGTCCATCTGGCCGAACACCAAAGCGGTCTGCTCGATCACGCCGGACTCGGTCATCTCTTCGATGAGGTCGTTGCCTTCGCGGGTGCGCTCACCGACACCGGCGAACACCGACACCCCACCGAACTCCTGGGCGACCCGGCGGATCATCTCCTGGATGAGCACCGTCTTGCCCACCCCCGCCCCGCCGAACAGTCCGATCTTGCCACCCTGAACGTAGGGCGTGAGCAGGTCGATGACCTTGATCCCGGTCTCCAGGATCTCGGTCTTGCCCTCGAGCTGGTCGAACGCGGGTGGCTTGCGGTGGATGCCCCACTGCTCCCCGTCGCGGCCGGTGCCCGGGGCGTCCAGGCAGTCCCCGAGGGCATTGAACACATGCCCCTTGACTACGTCGCCGACCGGGACCGAGATCGGGCCGCCGGTGTCGGTGACTTCGACCCCGCGCACCAGTCCGTCGGTGGGCTGCATGGAGATGGTGCGCACCAGGTTGTCGCCGAGGTGCTGGGCCACCTCCAGGGTCAGGGTCTTGGCCACTGTCGACAGGGTGATCTCGGCGTGCAACGCGTGGAACAGTTCCGGGATGGCGCCGCGGGGGAACTCGACGTCGACGACAGGTCCGATGACCCGCACGACGCGCCCCCCGAGGTCGGCGCTGGCCTGGCTGTCGGTCTCGTGCGTGGTTGCAGCAGTCATATCAGTTCCCTCACTCGTCTTCCGCGCCCGCGGCCAGCGCGTTCGCGCCACCGACGATTTCGCTGATCTCCTGGGTGATCTGAGCCTGGCGGGCCTGGTTGGCCTCCCGGCTCAAGGTGCGCACCAACTCGTTGGCATTGTCGGTCGCCGCCTTCATCGCCGTCCGCCGGGCCGCCGACTCCGATGCGGCCGAGTCCAGCAACGCCGCATAGATCCGGGTGCCGATGTACTTGGGCAGCAGGGCTTCCAGCAGCGTCTCCGGGCTCGGTTCGAACTCGTAACCGGCGCGGGGACCTGTCGTGGGTTCCACGACCACTTCGTCGTCGGCTCCCCCACGGGGCTCGTCGTCGCGATCAGCACCCCGGTTGGCCGCACCGTCGGTGTCGTCGGCGTAGGTGATGTCCAGCGGAGCCACCCGGCGCACCACCGGAACCTGGGTCAGCATCGACTCGAACCGGGTGTAAACGATGTGCAGCTCATCGACGCCCTGCACTCCATCTGCGGGCCCACCGGTGACCGTTTGCTCGGCGCCGGCCAGGAAGGAGGCCACCATGTGCTCGCTGGCCTCGGCGGCATCGGAGTACGCCGGTTGCTGGGAGAACCCCGTCCACGTGCCGGCGAGGTCACGCTCGCGAAAGTTGTAAAAGCTCACACCCTTCTGCCCCAACACGTACAGCACCGGCTCCTTGCCCTCGCTGCGCAACAGCTGCTGCAGCTCCTCGGCAGCACGAAGCACATTGGAGTTGTAACCGCCGCACATCCCCCGGTCGCTGGTCACCACCAGCACTGCTGCCCGGCTGGGGCTTTCTCGCTCGTTGAGCAACGGGTGATCCAGCGAGGATGCCGCACTGGCCAGCGCGGACAGCACGGCGGTGATCTCCTGCGAATAGGGCTTCGCGGCCGTGACCCGCGCTTGTGCCCGGGTGATCCGCGAGGTGGCGATCAGCTCCTGGGCCTTGGTGATCTTCTTGGTCGAGTTGACCGAACGGATCCGTTGGCGCAGCTCACGCAGCTGGGCAGGCATGTCAGCCGGTCACTTCCCCGCGGCCGTGGCGCCGGCCGGGCGGTGCTTGGTGACCTTGACCGACTCGTGGGAGACCTCGTCGGCGTCCATCGCCTCCGCCGGGGCCTCGTTGACCACGACCGAGGACCCGTCCGAGGCGGTGAACTGGGACTTGAATTCGTTCAGGATCCGTACCAGCCGCTCGATGTTGTCGTCGGTGAGCGCCTTGCTCTCCCGCACCTCACCCAGCACATCGTCGCGCCCACGGCGCAGGTGCTCCAGGAACTCCTTCTCGAAGCGCCGCACGTCGGCCACCGGCACCGAGTCCAGGTGACCCTCGCCGCCGAGGTAGATCGAGACGATCTGCTCCTGCACCGGCACCGGGGCGTACTGACCCTGCTTGAGCAGCTCCACCAGCCGCGAACCCCGGTCGAGCTGAGCCTTGGACGCCGCGTCCAGGTCGGAGGCGAACGCGGAGAACGCCTCCAGCTCGCGGTACTGCGACAGGTCCAGCCGCAGCGAGCCCGACACCTTCTTCATCCCCTTCACCTGGGCAGAACCGCCCACCCGGGAGACCGAGATGCCGACGTTGATCGCGGGGCGCACACCCTGGTTGAACAGGTCGGACTCCAGGAAGCACTGGCCGTCGGTGATGGAGATGACGTTGGTCGGGATGTAGGCGGAGACGTCGTTGGCCTTGGTCTCGATGATCGGCAGCCCGGTCATCGAGCCGGCTCCCAACTCGTCGGACAGCTTCGCGCAGCGCTCCAACAGCCGGGAGTGCAGGTAGAAGACGTCACCGGGGTAGGCCTCGCGACCGGGCGGGCGGCGCAGCAGCAGCGAGATCGTCCGGTAGGCCTCGGCCTGCTTGGTGAGGTCGTCGAACACGATGAGCACGTGCTTGCCCTGATACATCCAGTGCTGGCCGATCGCCGAGCCTGCGTAGGGCGCCAGCCACTTGAACCCGGCCGAGTCGGAGGCGGGGGCGGCGACGATGGTGGTGTATTCCATCGCCCCGGCCTCCTCCAACGCGGTGCGCACCCCGGCGATGGTGGAGCCCTTCTGTCCGATCGCCACGTAAATGCAGCGCACCTGCTGTTCGGGGTCGCCGGTCGCCCAAGCGTCCTTCTGGTTGATGATGGTGTCTACGCAGACCGCCGTCTTGCCGGTCTTGCGGTCACCGATGATCAGCTGACGCTGGCCGCGGCCGATCGGTGTCATGGCATCGATCGCCTTGATTCCGGTCTGCATCGGCTCCTTCACCGGCTGGCGTTCCAGCACGGAGGCAGCCTGCAGTTCCAGGGCACGCTGCTCGGAGGACTCGACCTCACCGCGGCCGTCGATGGGCGCGCCGAGTGGGTTGACCACCCGGCCGAGGAAGCCGTCACCGACCGGCACCGACAGCACCGCACCCGAGCGCCGCACCTCCTGGCCCTCCTCGATGCCCTCGTAGTTGCCCAGGATCACCGCACCGATTTCACGGGCGTCGAGGTTCAGCGCCACACCCTGGATCCCGCCGGGGAACTCCAGCAGCTCGTTGCTCATCGCCGACGGCAGCCCGGAGATGTGCGCGATACCGTCACCGGTGTCGGTGACGACGCCGACCTCCTCACGGGAGGCCTCCGGGGAGTAGCTCGCGGTGTAGCTCTCGATCGCACTGCGAATCTCCTCGGAGGAGATCGTCAACTCCGCCATGTCGTCCTGCTCTCGGTGTCTGGGGTGCGGAAAGGCTGTCAGCCGGCAGGTGCCGCCGGGTCGTCAAGTACTGCCCGGGCCGCTAGCCGGCCCACTGTCGGCGCAGGGCGTCCAGGCGCCCGGACACGCTGCCATCGATGACTTCGTCACCGACCTGGACCACCAGCCCGCCGACCAGTTCGGGATCCACCTCGACGTGCACCGTCACAGTGCGACCGTAGGTGCGCGACAGCGCGGCGGTGAGCCGGTCGTGCTGCTCGGCGGTCAATGCCACCGCACTGCGCACGTGCGCAACGGACTGCTCGCGTTGGCGGGCTGCCAGGGTGGACAGGGCGTCGAACGCCTCCGCCGGCTCCTGCCGCAGTCGCCGTACCACCTGGTCGACGAGAGCCGCCGTAACGGCGCTGACCTTGCCGGCCAACAGGCTGTGCATCAGCGCCTGCCGGTCATCAGGCCCGGCCGAGCGATCACCCAGCGCGCGTTCCAGGCCGGGGTTGGCGGCCACGATGCGGCCCAGCCGGAACAACTCGTCCTCCACGGTGTCGAGCGCACCGTCATCCTGCGCACGACCCAGGTATGCCTGCCGACCGAGTAACTCCACGGAGTCCACCAGGTCCCGCGCGCTGGACCAGCGCTGGCGAACCGCCGAACGGAGCAAGGACAGGGCGGGGGAAGCGACCTTGTCCGCCAGCAACCGGGTTACCAGATCTGCCCGGGCGTCGGGCTCGGTGGAGGCGTCGGCCAGCGTGCGTCGCAGGGTCCGCTCGGAGTCCAGCAGAGTCACCACGGCGAACAGCTCCGCTCCGAGCCCGTCCGGCGCACCGCCGACATCGTGCTGGGCACGCACTGCGGCAAGGGCGTCACGGCTGGCGGCGTGCATCGGCCGTCACTCCCCTGCCGAGGCAGCCGGGTTCGACCCGGACATCGCGTCGAGATCGTCGAGGAAACGGTCCACTGTGCCGGAGCGGCGTGCCTCATCGGCCAGTGTCTCGCCGACGATCCGCTCGGCCAGGTCCACCGCGGTGCGCCCGAGGTCTGACCGCAACTCGGCCACGATCTGCTGACGCTGGGCGGCGAGCTGGGACTGTCCGGCCGCGGTGATGCGCGCGCTCTCCTCCTGTGCCTGCGCCCGCATCTCGGCCTTGATCTGCTCACCCTGCGCCCGTGCGTCATCGCGGATGCGTGCGGCTTCACCACGGGCTTCGGCAAGCTGGGCGTTGTAATTGTCCAGGGCGGCCTTTGCCTCCACCTGGGCCTGCTCAGCCCGGGCGATGCCGCCCTCGATCTTGTCGGTGCGTTCAGCGAGCACCTTCTGGAAGACCGGCAGGGCGTACTTCCAGAAGAAGAACACGATCGCGGCCATGCTGACGGCCGACCAGACGATGTCGTAGGTCGCCGGCAGCAGCGGATTGATCGTCTCTGCGGCGAGCACTGCGGTGGAGGGGTTCATCGTCAAACTCAGAAGATCAAGCCGGCGACGATGCCGATCAGGGCCAGCGCCTCGGTAAACGCGATCCCCAGGAACATCGTGGTTCGCAACTGCCGGGCCATCTCCGGCTGACGTGCCATGCCCTCGATGGTCTTACCCACCACGATGCCGATACCAATGCCGGGTCCGATGGCGGACAGGCCGTACCCGATCGCGCCGTATCCGGTGACTTTGGCGTTGCCGGCCTGAGCCAGGGTCTGTGCGAGGACGCTCATCAGTGTGTTCCGTTCCCTTTCGGTTGGCCCTGCCCCGGGGTTGGTCTCCCGTTGCGAGTCAGGTGGTGTACCGGCCCGATCCCGGCGGGTGGGCGTCGATCAGTGCTCTTCGGCCATCGCCAAGTCGAGGTAGACGGCGGTGAGCAGGGCGAAGATGTAGGCCTGCAGAAACGCGACCAGGATCTCGAACAGGGTGAAGGCAAAGCCGACGAGCAGCGTGAACGGCCCCACCACCTTGAGGAGGGCGCTGGATTCGAACAAGAAGAAGCTGGTGGCGCTGAAGAACAGCACCAACAGGATGTGCCCGGCCAGCATGTTGGCCAGTAGCCGGATGGTCAACGTCACCGGTCGCAGGATGAACGTGGAGACGAACTCGATCGGCGCCACCATGAAGTGCAGCGCTACCGGCAGTCCCGGCACGATGGTGCTGCTCTTCAGATACCCGCCCAGGCCCTTCTGCTTGATGCCGGCGTAGTTGAACGCCACGTAGGCCAGCACCGCAAGCACCAGCGGAGCGCCGATCACCGCGTTGGAGGAGATGTTGAGCAGCGGGATGACCCCGGTGATGTTCATGACCAACACCATGAAGAAGATGGACGCGATAATCGGCAAGAAACGTCGACCGTTCACCTTGCCGAGTATCTCCTCCGCGATCTGCACCCGCACGAAGTCCAGGGCGATCTCCCCGGCGTTCTGCAGGCCGCGCGGCACCACCCTGGGATTGCGCAGCGCGAGGAAGAAGAACCCAATGAGCAGACCGGTCATCAGCAGCCGGATCGACATGATGCGATTGATCTCGAACGGTGTGCCGCCGAAAAGGATCGCCGGGGGGTAGAAGTCAGCCAGCGACGGTGGGCTGAAACCACCACCCTCGGCGGCGGCGACGACGATGACGCTCAGCGGTCTCTCCCGTGATCGGGCCGGGCCGTTGGAGTCCCGGTTCGGACGGACGTGGACTGTCGCGAGCATCGTCGCGCGTATGGCCACGACACCCGAACGGCGAGGCCCGGGTTGCGGGGCACCCCGAGAAGGCGGTGTCCACTTCGTCCCTCGACAGAGCCAACCTTACCAACCGATGGGGGACGCCCTCACCAGCGGGGTCAGCCTGCCTCGGGCGTACTCGGCACCGGGTCGACGTAGGTGGTGCGGGTTCGCACGATCGCGGTGGTCTCCAATGCGAGCACCCCGACGACGGTGCACAACACGACCACGCCGAGGGTGGTGCGGTCGTAGAAGTCGAACTGCCGCAGCACGGCGAGCACCACCAGCACCGCCACCAACTTGAGCAACCACGTCCCCATCACAACTGCGGCCGTGGTGGTGGGGCTCGACTGTGCCGTGGCCAGCACCACCGCGACGGTGAAGAGCACGAACCCACCCCCGACGGCTGACCCGAGCAGCGCCCCCCACACACCGGAGATCCCGACTGCGAGCCCACCGATCACGCTTGCCAGCACGGCCACGGCGACGACACCACCCGCGCCGTACCTGGCTGCGGCCCGCAGCGGGTCCGGCTGGCGCTGCGGGGTCACGGTGCGCTCCTGGGCAGGATCGGGGTCGTGCTGGACTGGGACTTGCCGGGGCCTGGCGGGCGGCGGGGATCGCGGACTCGGGGAATCAGCGACGCGGTCAGCGCAGCCAACGCCCCCACCACCGCCACCACCGCCACGATCCTGGGGTTTACCAGCGTAGTAGCCACCGTCCCGAAGGCGATCAGCGCGGTCCAGGAGTAGATCAGCAACACCGATCGCCGGTGTGAGTGCCCCAACTCGAGCAGCCGGTGATGCAGGTGCATCTTGTCCGGGCTGAACGGGCTTCGCCCCGCCCGGGTGCGCCGAATGACCGCCAGCAGCAGGTCGAGCACCGGGATGAACACCACCGCCCCGACGACGAGCAGCGGGTTCAGCAACGCCACCAGGTCACCTGGGCCGTAGGTGGACGGCGAAACCCTCCCGGAGGCGCTCGTGGACGCGGCGGCGAGCATCAGGCCGATGAGCATCGATCCGGAATCACCCATGAAGATGCGCGCAGGTTGGAAGTTGTGCGGCAGGAACCCCAGGCATACCCCGGCGAGGACCGTCGCGATCAACGCCGGTGGGTAGGTAAACACTTCACCGCCTTGCTTGCGCAACAGGCCCAGGGAGAAGGCGGCGGTTGCCAGCGCGGCGATCAGCCCGATGCCGGCGGCCAGCCCGTCCAGCCCATCCACGAAGTTCATGGCGTTGGCCAGCAGCACCGTCACCAGCACGGTGACCAGCCCGGCCTGCAACTGGTCCAGGGACACCGCCGTGAAGGACCCGCCCGCCCCGAAAGGCCCGTACAGCAGGATCCAGCTCAACCCGAGGTAGACCATCACCGCTGCCGCGGTGACCTGCCCGGCGAACTTCGTCAACGCGTCCAGCCCGAAGCGGTCGTCCAGGGCACCCACCACCACGATGACCGCTCCCGCGGCGAGCACCGCCTCCACGTCGCTGCTGAAGGCGAACGCCCGGTTCAGCGCCGGCAGCTGGGACGCCAGACCGAAGGCGGCCGCCACCCCGAGGTACATCCCGATACCCCCGAGCCGGGGGGTCGGCGTGACGTGCACGTCGCGCTCCCGCGGCTGGGCCAGCGCGCCGATCCGAACCGCCAGCACCCGAATCAGGCCGGTGGCCAGGAACGTGACGGCGGCCGCCGTCATCGCGACCAGCGCCAGCTCCCGCAGCGGAACCCCGGCGCTGCCCGGTTGCGGCCCGAGAATGGCTGCTGCGATCGTCACGGGCATGGGTGAGCGGTCAGGGGCGGGGGTAGACGGGGTGACGGCCCACCAGAGCGCTGACGGCTGTGGCCACTTCGGCCAACTCGGCGGCACCCGTGGCGCTGCCCGGCTCGGCCTTGACCGCGCGGGCGATCAGCGCGGCAACCTCGGCCATCTCCGACTGTCCCATCCCTTGGGTAGTGACAGCGGCCGAGCCGACCCGGATCCCGGAGGCCACCATGGGCGGCGCCGGGTCGTAGGGGATGGCGTTCTTGTTGAGCGTGATCCGGGCGGCGTCGCAACGCGCTTCGGCTTCGGCCCCGCTCATCCCCAGGCCCTGCAGGTCCAGCAACGCCAAGTGGGTGTCGGTCCCCCCGGACACTGCGCGCATCCCCTGCGCCTCCAGGGACTTGGCGAGTTCGGCGGCATTAGCCACAACGCTGGCTGCGTATGCCTGATATGCGGGGGTCGCTGCCTCCCGGTAGGCCACCGCCTTGGCTGCGACGGCGTGCATCAGCGGCCCCCCCTGGGTGAAGGGGAACACTGCCTTGTCCAGCGCCTTGGCGTGCTCGGCGCGGGAGAGCAACATGCCGCCGCGGGGTCCGCGCAGCACCTTGTGGGTGGTAGCCGAGACGACGTCGGCGTAGGGCACCGGTGACGGGATCGCCTTCCCGGCCACCAGACCGATGAAGTGCGCGGCGTCCACCCACAGGATGGCGCCGACCTCGTCGGCGATGGCCCGGAACGCGGCAAAGTCGATCAGCCTGGGGTAGGCGGTGGCGCCGGCGACGATCATCTTCGGCTGGTGGGCGCGGGCCAGGTCGCGTACCTCGTCGTAGTCGATGAGTTCGGTGTCCTGACGGACGCGATAGGGCACCGGGTTGAACCACTTCCCGGAGAAGCTGACCTTGGAACCGTGGGTGAGGTGGCCGCCGTGCGGCAGGCTCATCGCCAGCACCGTATCGCCGGGCTTGCAGAACGCGGCGTAGACGGCGAGGTTGGCGTTGGCCCCGGAATGCGGCTGCAGGTTGGCGTGTTCGGCACCGAACAGCTCCTTGGCGCGTTCGATGCCGATCAGTTCGGCCTTGTCCACCTCCGAGCAGCCCCCGTAATACCGTCGGCCGGGGTAGCCCTCGGCATACTTGTTGCTCAAGGTGGAGCCCAGCGCGGCCAGCACCGCTGGGCTGGTGAGGTTCTCGCTCGCGATGAGCTGCAGGCCCCCGCGCAGCCGGTCCAATTCGGACAGTACGACTCCGGCGATCTCGGGGTCGCTCTGCTGCAAGGAGTCGAAGTCAGGTCCCCAGAACGGCGTGCTCACGTGCTACTCCTGTCGTCCCGATGGCCCGGCGGAGCGGGTGTCTCCGGGCTCGTGTCCAGTCTAGGCGGGCCGGCTCACGCTGGGCGCAGGTCCGACACGGTGCAGCAAAGCACCTCAGCAACCGCCTCGGCACCCACGGCGCCGTCCCGTAACAACAGCGGGCGCTCGCCGGTGAGGTCGACAATGGTCGACGGGGTCGCCTGCCCGCAGGGACCGCCGTCGAGGTACACCTCGATGAGTGAGCCCAGTTGGTTGCGGGCGTCCTGCACGGTGGTCGCCGGCGGCTCGCCGGAGACGTTGGCGCTGGAGACGGCCATCGGGCCGATCTCACGCAGCAGGTCCAGTGCGACCGGGTGCAGCGGCATCCGCAGCATGACTGTGCCCCTGGTGTCGCCCAGGTCCCAGGACAGCGAGGGTGCCTGCGCTACCACCAGGCTGAGCCCGCCCGGCCAGAACGCGTGAACCAGTGCCCGCGCCTGCGGGGCCACGGTGTAGACCAGACCGTCGATGGTGTGCCAGGAACCGACCAGCACCGGCACCGGCATGTCCCGGCCCCGCCCCTTGGCGCGCAGCAGGTTGGCCACCCCCTGACCATCGAAGGCGTCGCAGCCGAGCCCGTAGACGGTGTCGGTGGGCAGCACCACCAACCGCCCACCCCGCAGTGCGGTGACTGCCGCACTGAGTCCAGCGGCGCGGGTGTCGGGCTGGGCGCAGTCATAGACGGTGCTCACGGTCGGACATCCTCCCAGGTGTCATCCGGAGCGGGACACCCGCCTGGCAGTCGTGAACCGCGCCCGGCCCACCAGGTCGGGATGCACCACGACGTCAGCGAACACGGTCCGCACCGCGAACATGCCGGCGACCACGTCGGCCTGGGACTCCTCGTGTTCCACCCCGATTGCTCCACCCACCGCTAACCATTGGGCAGCGTGGCCGACCAGGGGCCTGAGCACATCCAGTCCGTCCGGCCCGGCGAACACCGCGATCCGGGGGTCGTGCTCGCCCACCTCGGGCGGCACCGGGGCGTGCGCGGGCACATAGGGCGGGTTCGCCACCAGCAGGTCGACACCGCCCTGGAGCTCGGGAAGCAGTCGGCGGTCGGTCGCGTCACCCTGAGACAACCACACCGGGGTGTCACCCTTCGCCGCCCTGGCGTCGGTGTTGCGGCGGGCCCACGCCAGAGCAGTCGGATCGGACTCGACCGCGTGCACCTGGGCGTCCGGTCGCTGGTGGGCGATCGCCAGCGCCAGCGCAGCCGATCCGGTACACAGGTCCAACACCACCGGGTGGTCCATACCGTCGATGGCCTGCAGCGCCCAGGCCAGCAGGAGTTCGGTCTCTGGCCGCGGCGTGAACACTCCCGGGCCCACCTCCACGGTGATCGGACCCATCGACGCCCATCCGGTGAGATGCTGCAGCGGTACCCGGGCCACGCGCTGCTGCACCAGCCGACGGTAGGTCTCGATGGTCAAGGGGTCGACCAGGGGCACCATCGGTAGTCGGGTGCGTTCCACGCCCACCACGTGCGCGGCCAGGATCTCCGCGTCCGCGCGGGGGCTACCGACACCCGCTGCCGCCAGCGCGGCCGTGGCGTCCAGAACTGCCAGACGCAGGGGTTGACGGCGCATCACTTCAGGGTGCCACGTACACCGATGGGGTTCATTGGGCGGCGACACGCTCGGAGCGGTCAGCCGCACCCAGGGCGTCCAGCAGGGGGTCGAGGTCGCCGTCCAGGACAGCGTCGAGGTTGTGCGCCTTGAAGCCGATGCGGTGATCGGCTATCCGGTTCTCCGGGTAGTTGTAGGTACGGATGCGCTCGGAGCGGTCCACGGTGCGCACCTGGCTGAGCCGACCGGCCGACGCCTGCGCAGCCGCGTCCTGATCCGCGGCTGCCTGCAACCGCGCGGACAGAACCTGCATCGCGCGCGCCTTGTTCTGCAGCTGCGATCGCTCGTTCTGACAGGTGACGACGATCCCGCTGGGCAGGTGGGTGATGCGGACAGCCGAATCCGTGGTGTTCACCCCCTGACCACCCTTGCCCGAGCTGCGGTAGACGTCGACGCGGAGATCGGATTCGTCGATCTGCACGGTCTCGACGTCGTCAGGTTCGGGATAGACGAGGACCCCGGCCGCGGAGGTGTGGATACGCCCGGCCGACTCGGTGACCGGCACCCGCTGCACGCGGTGTACCCCGCCCTCGAACTTCAACCGAGCCCATACCCCCTCGGGCGCGCTCGCGGACCCGCGGACCGAGACGGTCGCGTCCTTGTACCCGCCGAGTTCGGAGGTCGTAGCGTCCAGGACCTGCGTGCTCCAACCGTGCCGCTCCGCGTAGCGCAGGTACATTCGCACCAGGTCCGCGGCGAACAGGGCGGACTCCGCCCCGCCCTCCCCCGACTTGACCTCGAGCACCACGTCGTCACCGTCGTGCGGGTCACGCGGTGCGAGCAGGTCGGTGAGGCGGGAGTCGAGTTGGCCCACCCGCTGATGGAGCTGCTCAGCCTCGGCCGCGAACGAGGAGTCCTGCTGGGAAAGTTCCCTGGCCGCTCCCAGGTCGGCCCGGGCGGCGGCGAGTTCGTTGTGCACGGCCACCAGCGCGGCCAGTGTTGCGAAACGCTTGCCAACCCGCCGGGCAGCCGCCGGGTCGGCGTGCAGCGCTGGATCGGCGAGTTGCTGCTGCAGACCGGCGTGCTCGGCGAGCACGTCGTCCATGGCGGACGAGCTGGTCATGGGCAACCTCCACCGACATCGGACGGACGAATCCGGACACACCAGCGCCCGCCCTGCGGGATGCAGGACGGGCGCGGGTGAGCGTGCTACTGCGCGGGGGCATCCGCCTTCTTGTCGGCTCGCTTGCCGTAACGGGCCTCGAAGCGGGCGACGCGGCCACCGGTGTCCAGGATCTTCTGCTTGCCGGTATAGAACGGGTGGCACTGCGAGCACACCTCGACGTGGATCTTGCCGCCGTTCTTGGTGCTGTGAGTGGTGAAGGAGTTGCCGCAACCACAGGTCACAGTCGTCTCGGCGTAAGCGGGGTGAATACCGGTCTTCATCTGTTGCCCTTCGTCGTGGTCGCCGGGTCGGTCGTCGATGTCGACGCCGTGAACCGGAACCCTGTGCAGCCGCTCAGTGTGCCAGAGCGGCTGTCGTGGGGGTCAACCGCGCCAGCCGACGTGGTGTTCCCGGGAGGCGGTGATCAGGATTCATCGTTCGTCAGGATTCATCACTGTGCCCGGAGACCGGACCACCGGGTGCGGTCTTGGCCACCTGCATGAGGAACTCCGCGTTGGAGCCACTCTTGCGGAGCCGATCGATGAGCAGGTCGATTGCCTGATGGGAGTCCAGACCGGACAGCACCCGACGTAGCTTCAACGCGACCTGGTACTCATCGGGCGCCATCAGCAACTCGTCCTTGCGGGTTCCGGAGGGGTTGACGTCCACGGCCGGGAACACCCGACGCTCCGCGATCTTGCGGTCCAGCTTCAGCTCGGCGTTGCCGGTGCCCTTGAACTCCTCGAAGATCACCGTGTCACCGGTGGAGCCGGTCTCCACCATGGCGGTGGCGATAATGGTCAGCGACCCGCCGTACTCGATGTTGCGCGCCGCACCCAGGAACCGCTTCGGCGGGTACAGGGCCGTGGAGTCCACTCCACCGGAGAGGATGCGCCCAGACGCCGGCGAGGAGTTGTTGTACGCCCGCCCCAACCTGGTGATGGAGTCCAGCAGAACCACCACGTCGCGGCCGCTTTCCACCAGCCGCTTGGCCCGCTCGATGGCCAGCTCGGCGACCGCCGTGTGATCACCCGGTGGGCGGTCGAAGGTGGAGGAGATGACCTCACCCTTCACCGAGCGCTGCATGTCGGTGACCTCTTCGGGGCGTTCGTCGACCAGCACCACCATGAGGTGGCACTCGGGGTTGTTCACCGCGATGGCGTTGGCGATGGCCTGCAACACACTCGTCTTGCCGGCCTTGGGTGGGCTGACGATGAGCGCGCGTTGGCCCTTGCCGATCGGCATGACCAGGTCGATGACCCGGGTGGTCAGCACATTCGGGGTGGTCTCCAGCCGCAACCGCTGGTTGGGGTACAACGGGGTGAGCTTGCCGAACTCCGGCCGCTTGCGGGCGGTCTCGGCGTCACCGCCGTTGATGGTGTCGATGCGAACCAACGGGTTGAACTTCTGCCGCGAACCCGCCTGCTCCCCTTCTCGGGGTACCCGCACCGCACCGGTGACAGCGTCGCCGCGGCGCAATCCGTTCTTGCGAACCAGGTTCATCGACACGTAGACGTCGTTGGACCCGGCCAGGTAACCAGAGGTCCGCACGAAGGCATAGTTGTCCAGTACGTCCAAAATGCCCGCGACCGGCTGTAGGACGTCGTCGTCACGCACCTCCACGTCCCGCTCGTTCTGGTTCTGGGCTTGGCCGCCCTCCACGCCGCGGTCGCGGTCCCGACCTCGTCGTCGTTCCCGGAAGCGTCGTCCGCCGCGGCGGCCACGGCCCTCGCCCTCCTCGTCGCGGTCGCGGTCATTGCGGGCACCTTGCGGTCCGTTGCTGCCGGCCGGCGCCGGGTCGGTGCCGTTCCGGTCGGTGCCGTTCCGGTCGGTGCCACTGCGGGTGACTTCGCGCTCGGGGGCCTGCTGGGCTACTGCTGGCGAACTGGGCTGCGCCGCGGGGCCACCCTGCTCGCGTCGGCCCTGCCGGTCCCGGCGTGGCTGCCGCTCGACCTGCTGGTCGGAACCGTTGTTCTCCCGGGCAGCGGGCTCGCTGGCGGAGACCATGGGGGGGCGGCCGTGGTCGGTGTCGGTGCTCGATTCGGCGGGCGTCGACGCGCCAGTGCGCGGCGGCGCGCTCGGGGGCGCGTCGTTGACACCGGCCGAGCCACTGCCGGTGGAACCGGCCGGGCCATCGCCGGCGGAACCGGCCGGGCGGGTAGCTGTGCGGCGGCGGCGGGCCGGTGGCGGTTCGTTTCCTGCGCCGTCTGTGACACTCTCGGCGACCCCCTTACTAGCGGTGCCGTTGCTGGGGGTAATGCCATTGGGGGCAGCGCCACTGGTCGGCGACCCGGCAGCGCCACTGGTCGGCGACCCGCCCGGCGGGGCCGAGGCATTCGGGGCGGCGCCATTACTGGCAGGCCCGTTCGGTGCCGCACCGTTCGAGGCCGGCGAACTCTGCCGCTCCTTGATTGCGGCGATGAGATCGCCCTTGCGCATGCCCGTCGTCGCGCCGACACCCAGCTGCCCAGCAAGGGCACGGAGGTCGGCAAGCACCATCCCGGTAAGCCCGACCCGGCGGCGGGGCGCGCCAGCAGCGTCGGAAGCTGCGGGCGTGGGAGCAGTGCTGAGGTCCGTATCTGTCACGGAGGTCCTTTCGTTCCTCGGCCTGCGTCACCGCAGCACTGAGGTCTCGGCCCGGGCACCGGCGACGCACGCCGTGCCCGGAAGTTTCCGCCGTACCCCGACGGGGCCGACGGCGTGCCCACTCCCGATGCGGGTTGGAGCGCACTCGGTGCCTAGCCGATCAACACGACTGCTTCGAGGTGATCGTTCCCGAGGAGAAACCCTGGGGGAAGGCACCGGCGTCAATCCGCACGGTGGCTGGACACTGCCGAGAGTAGCCGCCCAGGACATCGGCAGCAACATGCCCGCGCTGCGTGTCGCGCGGGGTTGGGCTCAGATCCGTTGAACGCCTCCGGCCACGGGCAGTTCCAGGATGCTCCAGCCGCATTCGTCGGCATGTCGGCGCAACGGTTCGGCCAGCCCGCCCAGGGTCAGCGCGAGCACGCTGGGTCCGGCACCGGAGACCACCGCTGCCACCCCCACCGCCCGCAGCTCGCGCACCATCGCGGCCGTAGCGGCCATCACCGCAGCCCGCTGCGGTTGGTGCAGCCGATCCTCGGTGGCCGCCAGGAGCAGGTCCGGTCGGGTGCTCAGGGCCAGCACCGCGAGGGCGCTGCGGCCGGCGTTGAACGCCGCGTCGGCGTGCGACACCTGCCGGGGGAGCATGTCGCGGGTCTCCTCGGTGCAGGATTGCGCGAGCGGCACCAAAGCGACCGGGACCACGTCGGGATGCACGTGCAGTGGCGCGGCGTAGTACCGAGGACCCGGGTCGGTCCAGGACACCACCGCACCGCCGAGCACGCTGGCCGACGCGTTGTCCGGGTGACCCTCGAACTCCGAGGAACGCTGGATGAGGTCGGGGTCGGTGACCGATGTACCCAGCAGGGCGCAGGCCGCCGCCAACCCGGCCACCACTGCCGACGCCGAGGAACCCAGACCGCGCGAATGCGGGATAGCGTTACGGCACAGCACGTCTAACCCTTGGCCGTTGGCTTGCGGCCAGCTCAGTCCACCCAGTTGTAGCCCCGATCGCACGGCCCTTACGACCAGATGGGTCTCGTCCAACGGGACCGAACTGTTGCCTTCGCCCTGTACCCGCACCCGAAGCCCACCGTCGGTGGCGGTGAGCGTGACCTCGTCGTAGAGAGCCAAGGCCAGTCCCAAGCAGTCGAATCCCGGGCCGAGGTTGGCCGCAGAGGCCGGCACGCGGACGGTGACGGCGCGCCCGACGGTGATCGGCGACGTCACCACGATCCCGGTCGCACCGTGGGCCCGGGCCTCACCCCAAGTCCAGCGCTCGGGCGACGGCGACCGGGTCCACCGGCACAGCCTCGACCTCCACCATGCCATCCAGTGCGGTGGCCGGGTCCTTCAGGCCATGCCCGGTGACGGTGCACACCACCAGGGAACCTGGCTGCACCCACCCGTCGGCGTGCGCGGCGAGCAGCCCCGCCACGCTGGCGGCGGAGGCGGGCTCGACGAACACCCCTTCGTGCCGGGCGACGAGCCGGTAGGCGTGCAGGATGCGTTCGTCGGTGACCGCGCGGAACGCCCCGCCCGACTCCTGCTTCGCCGCCACCGCGCCGTTCCAGGACGCCGGTGAGCCAATCCGGATGGCCGTGGCCACGGTCTCCGGGTCGCGCACCGGCGCGCCGTGCACCAACGGGGCGGCACCGGCCGCTTGCACCCCCAGCATGCGCGGCAGCCGGTCAGTGATGGCGTCGGCGTGGTACTCGCGGTACCCGCGCCAGTAGGCGGTGATGTTGCCGGCGTTGCCCACCGGCAGTGCGTGCACGTCCGGGGCGCGGCCCAGCACGTCACACACCTCGAAGGCGGCGGTCTTCTGGCCCTCGATCCGCACCGGGTTGACCGAATTGACCAGCGCGATGGTGTCGAACTCTGCCGTCGTCTTGCGGGCCAGCTCCAGGCAGTCGTCGAAGTTGCCCTGCACCTGGATGATCCGGGCACCGTGCATCACCGCCTGGGCGAGCTTGCCCATCGCGATCTTGCCCTGCGGCACCAGCACGGCGCAGGTCATGCCTGCCCGAGCCGCGTAGGCGGCCGCGGATGCCGAGGTGTTGCCGGTCGACGCGCAGATCACCGCCCGTTGTCCACGCGACCAGGCATCGGTGACGGCCATCGTCATGCCGCGGTCCTTGAACGACCCGGTGGGGTTGGCGCCCTCCACCTTCAGGTGCACCTCACACCCGGTGAGCTCCGACAGGTGCGCCGCGTGCACCAGCGGGGTGGCGCCCTCCAGCAGGGTAATCGCCGTCCATTCCGCGGCGACCGGTAGCCGATGTCGGTAGGCCTCGATCACACCGGGCCACACCCGGTGCACCGGGTTCAGAATTGCGTTGCTCACGACGGTCCCCCTTCGACGCGTAGCACGCTGGTCACCGCGATGACGTGCGCCAACTGGTGTAACGCCGCGACGGTGGCGGCCAGCGCGGAGTCGGGCGCGGTGTGGGTCACCACGACCAGGGACGCACCCGCCCCGCGACCCTCCTGGCGCACCACCGAGATGCTGACCCCGCGGCGGGCGAACTCCCCGGCCACCGCGGCGAGCACCCCGGCGCGGTCGGCCACCTCCATGCTGACGTGGTAGCGGGTCGGGGTGTCGCCCATCGGGGCGATCTCGAGTTCGGCGTAGGCCGATTCCCGCGGCCCGCGCCCGCCTTGAACGGTGTTGCGGCACACCGCCACCAGGTCGCCCAGCACGGCCGACGCGGTGGGCGCTCCCCCGGCACCCTGACCGTAGAACATCAGCCGGCCGGCGGCCTCGGCCTCGACCACCACAGCGTTGTAGGCACCGTCCACCGCCGCCAACGGGTGGCTGCGCGGCACCATGGCGGGGTGCACCCGGGCCGACACCCGTTGGGTCCCGTCGGGCTGGGCAACCCGCTCGCACAGCGCCAGCAGCTTGACCGTGCAGTCCACTGCGCGTGCGGCGGCGAGGTCGGAGGCGGTGATGTCCCGGATCCCCTCCCGATGCACGTCGGCGGAGGTGACCCGGGTGTGGAAGGCGAGGCTGGCCAGGATGGCGGCCTTGGCGGCGGCGTCGAAGCCGTCGACGTCGGCGGTGGGGTCGGCCTCGGCGTACCCGAGGCGCCCGGCTTCCTCCAGCGTCTCGGCGTAGCCGGCTCCGGTGGAATCCATCGCGGACAGGATGAAGTTGGTGGTGCCGTTGACGATGCCCACCACCCGGGTGATCCGGTCGCCAGCCAACGACTCTCGCAGCGGGCGGACGATGGGGATAGCGCCGGCCACCGCGGCCTCGAAGTACAGGTCGGCCCCGGAGGCGTCGGCCGCCTCGGCCAGCTCCGCGGTGTGCTCGGCGAGGAGCGCCTTGTTCGCGGTCACCACGGACTTGCCCGACTTCAACGCCGACAGCAGCAGGGTGCGGACCGGTTCGATGCCCCCCACCACCTCCACCACCACGTCCACGTCGTCGCGGGCGATGAGCGCCGCGGAGTCGGTGGTGAGCAGGCCGTCAGGAACGGTCCGAGCCTTGCCCGTGCGGCGCACCGCGATGCCGCGCAGCTCCACAGGGGCGCCGGCGCGTGCGGCCAGCTCGTCGGCCTGCTCCAGCAGCAGCCTCGCCACCTCACTGCCCACCACGCCGCAGCCGAGCAGAGCCACCCCGATCGCCGGCGAACTCATCCGACCTCCAGGCTGAGCAGGTCCTCGACGGTCTCCCGGCGCAGGATGAGCCGGGCCACACCGTCGCGGACAGCCACCACCGCGGGGCGGGTGAGCATGTTGTACCGGCTGGACATTGAGTAGCAGTACGCGCCGGTGGCGGCCACGCCCAGCAGGTCGCCGGGTGCAGTGTCGGCCGGCAGCCAGGTGTCGCGCACCACCACGTCCCCGCTCTCGCAGTGTTTGCCCACCACCCGCGCGAGTACCGGTTGGGCGGTGCTGTCCCGGGAGACCAGCCGGCAGTCGTAGCTGGCGTCATACAGCGCAGTGCGCACGTTGTCGCTCATCCCGCCGTCGACGCTGATGTATCGACGGCTGCTGCTCGCACCGAGTCGGACGTCCTTGAGGGTGCCGACCTCGTACACCGTGACCGTGCCCGGCCCGACGATCGCGCGGCCGGGTTCGACGGTGATGGTGGGGCGGGCGAGGCCGAACGCCGCGCATTCCGCGGCGACGATGTGGGTGAGCTTGGCCGCCAACTCGGCGACCGGGGGCGGGTCGTCGGCCGCGGTGTAGGAGATGCCCATCCCGCCGCCGAGGTCGACGACGGTGAGATCGGCCAGCCGCTCGGGTCCGTGCTCGTCGGTGATTGCCCGCAGTAGGCCGATGACCCGATGGGCGGCGACCTCGAAGCCGTCGGCGTCGAAGATCTGCGACCCGATGTGGCTGTGCAGCCCCACCAGTCGCAGGTTAGCCGCCCCGAGCACCTGACGTACGGCCTGCGCCGCGTCACCCCCGGCGAGGGAGAACCCGAACTTCTGATCCTCGTGTGCGGTGGCGATGTACTCGTGGGTGTGCGCCTCTACCCCCACCGTGACCCGGACCAGGACGTCTTGCACCTTCTCGGCCGCGGCGGCCACCGCGTTCAGCCGGGCGATCTCCTGCAGGGAGTCCAGCACCACCGTGCCGATCCCGGCGTCGACCGCAGCACTCAGCTCGTCGGTGGATTTGTTGTTGCCGTGCAGTGCGATCCGCTCCGGGGGAAAGCCGGCGTGCACTGCCACGGCGAGCTCGCCACCGGAACACACGTCCAGCGACAGACCCTCCTGCGCCACCCATCGCGCCACCTCCCCGCACAGGAACGCCTTCGACGCGTAGTGCACGTTGGCCGCGCCGCCGAACGCGGTGGCGAACTCCGAGCAGCGGGCCCGGAAGTCGTCCTCGTCCACCACGAACAGCGGGGTGGCGTAGGTCGCGGCAAGCTCGCGCACGTCCACCCCAGCCAGGCGCAGCACGCCGTCGGCGCCGCGTCTGCTCCCCCTGGGCCACACCTTCGCCGGTAGCTCCGACACCGCGGCCGGGGCCGCTGGCCGCTCTGGGCGCGCGTCAGTGGCCGCCACGTCGGCGTGCCGCGGTCCGGCCGGATGTGCTCTCACATTCGCTCCGGCGCGGTGACGCCCAGCATGCCGAGGCCGTTGGCCAGCACCTGGCGGGTCGCCGCGCAGAGCGCAAGCCGGGCGCGGTGGAGTTCACCGGCGGGCTCGTCGCCCTGCGGCAGCACCCGGCAAGAGTCGTAGAACCGGTGATAGTCCGCGGCGAGCTGTTCCAGGTACCGAGCTACCCGGTGCGGTTCACGCAGATCGCAGGCACTGGCTACCACTCGCGGCCACTGCCCCAGCGCCCGGATCAGCGTGCCCTCCTTCTCGTGCGCCAGCAGACCGACATCCGGTGCGTCCCAGGTGATCCCGAGGTCGCGCGCGGAGCGGGCCAGCGAGCTGAGCCGGGCGTGGGCGTACTGCACGTAGAACACCGGGTTGTCACTGCTCTTGGCCGACCACAGGTCCAGGTCGATGTCGATGTTGGAGTCCACCGAAGATCGAATCAGCGCGTAGCGCGCCGCGTCCACACCGACGGCGTCCACCAGGTCGTCCAGGGTGACCACGGTGCCCGCCCGCTTGCTCATCTTCAGCGTCTGCCCACCGGACTTGAGGTTCACCAGCTGCCCGATGAGCACCTCCACCGATGCCGGGTCGTCGCCGAACGCCGCCGCGGCGGCCTTGAGCCGGTGGATGTAGCCGTGGTGGTCGGCGCCGAGCAGGTAGATGCACAGGTCGAAACCGCGGGAGCGCTTGTCCTGGAAGTAGGCGATGTCCCCGGCGATGTACGCGGGCTCGCCGTTGCTCTTGATGACGACCCGGTCCTTGTCGTCGCCGAACTCCGTCGAGCGCAGCCACCATGCCCCGTCGCGGCTAAACAACCGCCCGGAGTTCTTCAGCGTCTGCACTGCGCGCTGCGACGCGCCGGTGTCGAACAGCGAACGCTCGTGGAAGAACACGTCGAAATCGGTGCCGAACTCGTGCAGCTTTGCTTTGATCTCGTCGAACATCAGCCCGACACCGATCACCCGGAGCTGTTCGTGACGTTGCACCGGGTCCAGCTCCAGTACCCCGGGGTCGCGGGCGAGCACCTGCGCGACGATGTCGGCGAGGTAGGCACCAGAATACCCGTCGGCCGGGATCGGCTCGTGCTGCGCCACCGCGATCAGCGAGCGGACGAACCGGTCGATCTGCGCCCCGGCGTCGTTGAAGTAGTACTCCCGGGTCACCTGCGCCGACTGGGCGGTGAGGATCCGGCCCAGCGCGTCGCCGACCGCAGCCCACCGGGTGTGGCCCAGGTGTAGCGGTCCGGTCGGGTTGGCGGAGACGAACTCCAGGTTGACCCGCACCCCGGCCATCGCCTGGCCACAGCCGTAGCCCTCCTCGTCGGCCAGGATCGCCGTCACCACGCCACCCTGGGCGAGGGCACCGAGGCGGACGTTGACGAAGCCCGGTCCGGCGACGTCGGCCGATGCCACCCCATCGGCGTCGAGCAGGGCGGCGGCGAGCCAGCCGGCGAGCTCGCGAGGGTCGGCACCGACGCGCTTGCTCAACTGCAGAGCCAGGTTGGTCGCGTAGTCCCCATGGTCGGGGTTACGCGGGCGTTCCACGGTGACCATCGGCGGCAGGGCGGCGGTGTCCAGCCCGTGCCCGGTCAAGACGTCGACCGCGGTGGCGCGCAGCAGCGCAGCGAGGTCATCGGGGGTCACAGGTGGTAATCCTAGGTTCCGTGCCGGCGCCCCGAAGCCACCGGAGGGCTCCGCTCGAACGGCGGAGCGACCGCCGGCCACCGCAAGGCTCGTACAGTGGGGGCCGAACCGACCATCCCACGTGCGCGTGCACGCGGTCAGCCGAGAACCCGAGCGGCCCCAACGCCCGGTGAGTGAGGACGAACACAACCATGCCCAGCGGCTCCAGGAACAGTGGCCCGAAGAGCGCCAGCGCCAAGGCCACGCCGGCGAAGGGTGCCACCGCAGCGAAGTCGGCGAAAGCCCTGCGGGCGGCCAAGAGCCGCAGCGGAGGGACCCGCAAGGGTGCCGGCGCCTCGGTGGTGACCGCCCGCCAGATCCCGTGGATCACCATCGCCGCCGCGGTCGCCGTGCTCGCGTTGATCGGTGGGATCACCGCCTACCTGGTGCCCCGCTACCAGGTGCGGGCGGAGACTCAGCGGTTCGTGCCCAGCGCGTCGAATCCGGACCCCTCCACCGGAATCAACGGTGTGGTGTCGGTGACCTACAAGGCCGGCAGCCATGTCACGGCCACTCAACGGGTCGCTTATGACCAGAACCCTCCGTTCGGTGGCCCGCACGACCAGATCTGGGCTACCTGCACCGGGATCGTCTATCCGAACGCCCTGCGCAACGAGAATGCCGTGCACTCCCTGGAGCACGGCGCGGTGTGGGTCACCTACAACCCCGACCAACTCAGCGCCGACCAGGTCAGCACGTTGGCGAACCAGGTGCGCAACAAGCCGTTCCTGTTCATGTCGCCCTACCCCGGTCTGAGCAACCCGATCTCGCTGCAGGGCTGGGGGCGTCAGCTGAAGGTGGACAGCGTGACCGACCAGCGAATCACCGAGTTCATCACCGCCGTGCGGGGTAACTCGGCGATCAACCCCGAGCCGGGCGCCACCTGCGACACCCAGTCTCCCCAGTTGTTCGACCCGACGAACCCGCCGCCCGCCGACGTGGGCGCCGCTGGTGCCGGCGCGATTCCGATGGACGGTGCCGGGGCGACCCAGGTCAACCCCAGTGCCGAACCGGCGCCGACAGCCCCCCCGGCCACACCGGCGCCGGCTAGTCCCGCCGTCCCGGCGCCAGCACCCGCCAACCCGGCCGTCCCCGCACCGGCGCCCACCAGCGGCGGGTGAGGTGGCCGCGCCAGCCACCGGGGCGCGCTCGCAGCGCCGCGCGTTGACCGCGCTGGCCGCAGTGGCGCTGGTTGCGATTGCCTTCGCCATCGGCACTCTGGCACGCCCAGCGGGTGCGGATCTTGCTGTCCCGGCGGCAGAATCGGTGGACGTCGGATTTGCCCACGACATGGTGGTGCATCACCAGCAGGCGGTGCAAATGGCCAACATTGCGTTGGCAGGCACGTCGGATCCGGTGGTCAAGAGCCTGGCGTTCGACGTTTCCTCCACCCAGCAGGTGCAGATCGGACAGATGCAGGGCTGGCTGGGGATGTGGGGTCAGCCGTTGCTCGGCTCCGGGTCGTACATGGGGTGGATGACGGACGCGTCCGGGGGCGCCATGGCCGCTATGGCGTCGCCCGGCACCCCGATGACCAGCATGCCGGGGATGGCCAGCGGCCAAGAACTCAGCGAGTTGCGGTCGGCCACCGGGTCAGCACTCGACATCCGGTTCCTGCAACTGCTGCTACGCCATCACCAGGGGGGCGCGGGGATGCTGACCTACGCAGCCCAGCACGCGACCAACCCCGTGGTGCGCACCTTTGCCGGCCAGGTAGCCGCCTCCCAAAGCGCCGAAGCGACCAGCATCGAGAAGCTATTGGCCGAGCGGGGCGCGCAACCGCTGGCTGGCTGAGGTCGCGGCGTGCGCTAACATTTGCACCGCATCAGGCAGGCCGGTCACGCGGTCCGCCCCCGTAGCTCAGGGGATAGAGCGGCGCCCTCCGGAGGCGTAGGCGCAGGTTCGAATCCTGCCGGGGGCACACTGAGATGTCTCAGGAAAACGAGGGACGGCTGAGTCCACACTTTGTGGGTTCGGCCGTCCCTCCTTTTCATGAAGATGCGTCGGTCAGCCGTCCTCGCTGCTGGGAATCGGACGTAGCACGACTTCGGCTTCTTCTATTGCTCGGGGATGAGCAGGCCGTCCCTGGTCAGGTAGCGGGAGACGCCGTAGCTGGCGGCCACTTGAGGGACGCGACCTCTCTCGTCCACAACAGCTGCCGGGGCACACGCTGTCGCGGGATAGTCGGATGAGGATGGCCACGACACCGGTTCAGGCGCCCCTCTGGTGCTGTCCGGCGATGTCGTCTGACTGCCCGCGCTGCTACAGCGTCGACTAGTGGTTGGAGCTTGCTGTTCGAACACTTGTTCGATAGCATGGGTGTCATGGAGGGGATGTTGCGTTCGGGGGAGGTCCGCCGCTGGCGCGACCAACTCCTTGGCGCCCGCACCCCGCGCGGGGGGGAACTCGCCGATGACGCTGCACGGGTCGAGTTGATCGCCGACCTCGAGTTGATCAAGTCCGCTGCGTGCGCGGTGCAGGCGGAGTTGGCGGTGGCGCTGCAGGACTCGGTGCGCTCCCGGGAGGCCGCTGCCGGTGTTCCCGCGCCACGACAAGGGCGTGGGGTGGCCGCCCAGGTGGCCCTGGCCCGGCAGGAGTCCCCGCACCGCGGCCAGATGCTGCTCGGCCTGGCCCGCGACCTGCACACCGATCTGGGATGCACCCGGGTGGCGTTGCGTGAGGGCAGGCTCAGCGAGTACGGGGCCACCCTGGTGGCCCGGGAGACGGGGTGCCTGGGTCGTGAGGACCGCGCACACGTGGACCAGGCGGTGTGTGGTGACGCCGATCTCCTCGACGGGCTGGGCACCGCACGCCTGAGCGCGGAACTGCGGCGACGGGTGTACGCCACCGATCCTGGTGCCCTCACCCGCCGAGCCCGCCACGCGGAGTCCGAGCGGCACGTGCGGCTGCGTCCCGCACCGGACACCATGACCTACCTGACGGCGCTGCTGCCGGTCGCGCAGGGTGTCGCCGCGTACACCGCGCTGGGCCGCGACACCGACGGTCTCCGCGCCACCGGGGCGGGGGACCGGACCCGAGGTCAGGTGATGGCCGACCTTCTCCTGCAGCGGCTGACAGGCCAGCACACCGCGTCGGGCGTGCCCATCTCCGTTGACCTGATCGTGTCCGACGCCACCCTGCTCGGGTCCGGGGTCCAGCCCGCGGTGATCCCCGGATACCGGCCGGTCCCCGCCCAGGTGGCGCGGGAGATGGTCGCGACCTCCCTCACCGGCAACGACGAGCACAGCAACGGTGGACCCACACCCCCGACCTGGCTGCGGCGGGTCTACACCAACCCCAGCGGTCAACTCGTCGCGCTCTCCACCCGCCGCCGATTCACCGCCGACGGCCTCGCCGACCTGCTCCGGATCCGTGACCAAGGCCTGTGCCGCACACCATGGTGCGACGCCCCCGCCCGCCACGGCGACCACGTCATCACCGCAGCCCATGATGGGCCAACCACGGCGGCCAACACCCAACAACTCTGCGAAGCGTGCAACTACGCCAAACAAGCCCTGGGCTGGACCGCGCACACCGTGCCCGGCGCCCGCCACACCGTGGAGACCACCACCCCAACCGGTCACCGCTACCGGTCCCGAGCCCCAGCACCACCCCCACCGGCACCCACCACCATCTTCACCCGCACACCGGTCGGCGTCGTGGAAGTCCAACTCACCGCGCTCCTCGCGGCATGAGCCTGTGCCCCACACACGGCACGACTCGGCCGCATTCATCACCGGGTACCGGGCGCTTCGGGGTCCTCGCCACCGCGAGATCGTCGCGATGGCGACGTCGTCGGAATCAGTAAGCGAGGCGACGTCGACCTGCCCGCGTACGGCGGCCCGACCAGCTCGACCCGCCGGTCAGCGCGTGTGACGATGATCGTCCTATGCGGACCCACGGCTCAATAGGCGATCGCGTCGAGCTCGGCAACCGCGTCGGCGGGCAAGTGCAGCGCCGCCCCGGCAACGTTCTCGCGTAGGTGCTCGGCCGACGACGTGCCGGCGATCAGCAGGATGTTCGGTGAGCGCTGCGGCAGCCAAGCCAGGGCGATCGCCATCGGGGTGGCGTGCAGCCGGGTTGGCCACCCGGGCGAGGGTGTCGCACGGGAGCGGGGTGAAACCGCCCAGCGGTGACGGTGCTCAGCGCGAGGTGCTCGAAAGCCCCTGCTGTTGCATCTGCGCCAGCACCGTAACGGCTCGGTGACCGACCCCGAGGTGGGGCTGTCCAACCGGCCGGCACACAGCTTGACCACGTCACGGGTTTCCAGGCGCAAGTTGGTCAAGTTCTCGTGCGCCGCCTGGCGGAGCTCTTCCAGTGCGAGCGCCTGTGGCCGGCCGCTCCGGTCACCGCGACGAGCACCATCTTTGGTGACTGTCCGCAGGTCGGCCGGGTAGGGGCGCAGTGCCTCCCGGATGATCTGGTTCGTCACGTGCGGGCCGTAATAGTCGCTGGTGTCGATGTGGGTCATCCCCAGCTCTACCACCTCGCGCAGGAGCGCGACGGCGCCCTCGCGGTCAGCAGGGGGACCAAACACGTGCGGAGCGGCCAGCTGCATTGCGCCGCAGCCCATCCGCGTCGGTGAGGGTGTCCGTGCCCTCGGGCAGCGTCCTGGCCGGTAAGCATCGCTTCGCACGGGCAGACCGCGACACCCCGTCTCGGCGGTCGAGCCTACCGTCGGCAAATGGAGCGAAACGCTGACCAGCGCCACGATCCTCCGGCAAGATGGGCGCATACCGCCCGGTCAGGGGCGGCCCGCCAGAAAGGATCCGCGTGACGTCCGGTCAGGTGTTCGCATCCACTCCCGCTGGGTACCCGCAGGAGGACGGCAGCGGCCGCATCGTCGCTCAGGGTCTGTCCAAGCAGTTCGGCGCTGTCCAGGCCGTCAGCAACTTGAGCTTCGTGGTCAATCCCGGGACGGTGACAGGGTTCCTCGGGCCGAACGGCTCCGGCAAAACCACCACCCTGCGGATGATCTTGGGGCTCATCGCTCCCAGCGCCGGGATGAGCACCATCAACGGCGTACCCTTCGCCCAACTCAGCCGCCCGGGCACCACGGTCGGCGCCATCCTCGACTCCCAGGGCTTCCACCCTAAGCGGACCGCGCGCAACCACTTGAGGGTGTACTGCGCCGCCTCCGGGGTGCCCGATCAACGCGCCGACCAGGTTCTGGAACTGGTCGGATTGTCCGGTGCAGCCGGCCGCAAGACGCGCCCCTTCTCCCTGGGGATGCGCCAGCGGCTGTCCTTGGCCACCGCCCTGCTGGGCGACCCCCAGGTTCTTGTCCTCGACGAGCCGGCCAACGGGCTGGACCCCGAGGGCATTGCCTGGCTTCGCGGGTTCCTGCAAAGCTTCGCGCGCAGCGGGCGGACCGTCCTGGTATCCAGCCACCTGTTGCGCGAGATCGAGCAGACGGTCGACTCGGTGGTGATCGTCAGCCGTGGGATTTGCATGTACCAGGGCACCATGGACCAGCTGCGCAGCGGGCAACGCTCGCGCGTGCTCGTCGCCAGCGCGGACGCCGCGGCGCTGGGTGCGGCCCTGGTCGCCAGCGGAATCACCGACGTATCCGGCACCCCGGACGGTCGCCTGGCAGTAGCCGGGGCCGACGTCCAACGCATCGGCGCAGTCGCATTGGAAGCCCGAGTCCCGTTGTGGGGCATGCAGGAGGAGCAGGCCGACCTGGAGCAGGTGTTCTTCGCATTGACCTCGGGCCAGCACCCCGCCGCGCCGACCGGCCCACCGGGGTACGGGCCACCACCGACCTACGGGCCCCCGACCGGATACCAACCACCGCCGGGGTACGGGTACTACCAGGGCGGCGGCCAGCCACCGCCGGACCAGCAGAACTGGGGGCAGCGATGATGGTCAACCTGCTCCGCTCCGAGCTGCGCAAGACCCTGACGGTGAAGCTGTGGTGGACGATGGGGCTGGCGCCGTTGGCCATTGGTCTGATCGCCGGGTCGTTGTCGCTGGCGCTGTTCGGCGGTCTCAGCGGTACCGGGTCGCTGAGTGCCCAGGCCGGCGGAATCGTCGGGCTGTTCACCGCGATCTTTGCCCTGCTGCTGTTCAGCGCCCTATTCGGTGCGGTGAACGCCAGCGGCGAGTACCGCCACCGCACGATCACCACCACGTTCCTCACCACCAACTCCCGGGGCAGGTCGTTGTTGGCCAAGCTGTCGATCACCGCCCTGGTCGGACTGCTGTACGCGGTGGTGATCGAGGCTGTCACCATCGGGTCCGTCGCCGTGCTCGCCGGGGACTCCGCCAGGCTGAACTCCGCGATGTTCCGGTTCCTGGCCGCGGGGGTCGCGGTGACCATCCTGTGGACGTTGGTGGGCGCGGGGCTGGGCATCCTGCTGGGCAACTCGGTGGCCGCGGCGGTCGGGATCGTCGTCTACTACGTGCTCGGCGAGTTGCTGCTCAGTTCGGTACTGAGCTCGCTCGGCGCGCCGCAGCTCTCCCAGTTTCTGCCGCAGCAGTCCTCGTTGGCGGCGATGGTCAACGTCGACGGCCAGCTGTTCGGGTCGCTGTCCTGGTGGGGCGGGCTGCTGACGATGGCCGCCTGGGCGGGGTTGCTCTGCGGCGGGGGGTGGGTGCGCAACCGGGTCCGCGACGTCGGCTGAGGGTAAACCCCCCAGCCGGGCGGGCTAACCTCGGCGCAGTGAGCGACGCCCCCACCCCGATTCCGTGGTGGCGGCGACTCGCCGGGGCCTGCGGCCAGCACCCCGGACTGGTGGCGGGGGCGCTGACGGTCTCGGCGGTGGGAACCGGCACCCAGGCGGTGGCGCCACTGCTGACCAGGGTCGCTGTCGACGGTGCCGTGGCGGCGAACCCTGCTGCGGTGGCACCAGCTGTCGTCGGTCTGCTGGTGCTCGCGCTGGTGACCTTCGCCGCGTTGTTCGCCAGGCGGTTCATGGCCGGCAAGCTGTCCCTGGACGTTCAGCACGACCTGCGCAGCCAGCTGTTCCGCTCGCTGCAACGCCTCGACGGGTCCGCGCAGGACCGGTTGAGCACCGGGCAGGTGGTGTCCCGGTCGATCAGCGACCTCCAACTGGTGCAGGGTCTGCTGGCGATCGTCCCCTTGGCAGCCGGTTCAGCGTTCCAGCTGGTCGTTTCGATCGCGGCGATGCTCTACCTGTCCCCGCTGCTGACCGTGGTAGCGCTGGTCGTGGCCCCGCTGGTCGGGGTGGCCGCCGCGGTCTCGCGGCGCTCACTGTTCCCGGCCACCTGGTCCGCCCAACAGCGGGCCGGTGACATCGCCCAGCACGTCGAGGAGACCGTGACCGGGGTCCGCGTGGTCAAGGGCTTCGGCCAGGAACAACGTGCGGTCGAGGAGTTGGACGGCGCCGCGCGGCGCCTCTACGCCGAACGGTTGCGGGTGGCGCGGCTGAACTCCCGGTTCGCGCCAACGATGGCCGCCCTGCCGCAGCTCGGGCTCGTCGGGGTGATCGCCGTCGGCGGCTACCTGGCCCTGCGCGGCACGGTGACCGTCGGCACGTTCCTTGCGTTCGCCACCTACGTCACCAGCCTGGCCGGGGTCGCGCGAATCCTCGCCACCCTGATAGTCAACGCCCAGCTCGCGCGCGCCGCCGTCGAACGGGTGTACGAGGTCATCGACGCACGGCCGCAGGTGATCGACGCCCCGGGCGCGGGGGCGCTCCCGACCGGCCCGGTGCGGGTGGACCTGATCGACGTCGGCTTCAGCTACACCCCCGGCGCGCCGGTGCTGCGCGGACTGACGCTGCACATTGCGGCCGGCGAGACGGTGGCGCTGGTCGGCCCAGCGGGATCAGGCAAGTCCACTGTGGCCGCACTGCTCCCCCGTTTCTACGACGTGGAATCGGGCGCCGTGCGCCTGGCCGGCCGCGATGTACGTGAGCTGGCCCGGCACTCGCTGCGGTCCACCGTCGGGGTGGTCTTCGAGGAAGCGTTTCTGTTCTCCGACACGGTCGCAGCGAACATCGGCTACGGCCGACCGGAGGCCACCCGCGCCGAGGTGACCGCCGCTGCGGCCGCCGCCCAGGCCGCCGGCTTCATCGCCGAGCTGCCACTCGGGTACGACACTGTGGTCGGCGAGCGCGGGCTGACCTTGTCCGGGGGTCAGCGCCAACGCATCGCCCTGGCCCGGGCCCTGCTCACCGATCCCCGGTTGCTGCTGCTCGACGACGCCACGTCCGCGGTGGACGCGACCACCGAGGCGGCCATCCACGACACGCTGCGCACGGTCACCGCCCAGCGCACCACAGTGCTGATAGCGCACCGCCGCTCCACCCTGGCGCTGGCCGACCGCATCGCGGTACTGCAGGACGGTCAGGTGCTCGACGTGGGCACCGAAGCCGAACTCACCGCACGGTGTCCGTTGTTCCGTACCTTGCTGGCCGGACCGGGTGACAGCCTCGCCGAAGTGGATCCCGCCGGGACGCAGCGTCCGCTCTGGCCGTCGGTGACCGAGCACCCGACGGCGGAGCGAAAATCGACACTCGGTGCTGCTACTGGCGGGGGCGGCGGGTCTGGCGGGGGCGGCGGGGTGATCAGCGGGGCGTTGGCCACGGCGCCGCCCACCCCGGAGCTGACCGCGGCGGTGGCCGCGTTGGCCCCGGCCACCGACCTCCCGCCGGTGGGTGCGACCGACCTGCGCGGCGACGATCCGGGGTTCGCGCTGGGATCACTGCTGGCACCGGTGCGCCGCGCACTGCTGGCCGTGATCGGCCTCGTCGCCCTCGACGCGGGAGCCACCCTCGCGTTCCCCTTGCTGGTCAAACATGCAATCGATGCCGGGGTGGTGGGGGCGTCGGTGGGGGCTGTGCAGTCGGCCGCGGCGCTGGGTCTTGCGGTGGTGGCCCTGGACTGGGTGGTGGTTTCTGTCCAAACCGTGCTCACCGCCCGGGTGGGCGAGCGGGTGCTGTACACACTGCGCGTGCGTAGCTACGCCCACCTGCAACGGCTGGGTCTGGACTACTACGAACGCGAACTCTCCGGTCGCATCATGACCAGGATGACCACGGACGTGGACGCCCTCTCGGCGTTCCTGCAGACCGGTCTGGCCACCGCCGCGGTGAGCGTCCTCACCGTGGTGGGCATCTCCGCGGTGCTGGTGTTCACCGACCCCACCCTGGGCGCGGTGGCGCTCTCGGTGCTGCCGGTGCTGCTCGTGGCCGTCGTCGTCTTCCGCAGGTACTCCGCCCGCGCCTACACCCGGTCCCGGGAGCTGGTCAGCACCGTCAACGCCGACCTGCAGGAGAACGTGTCCGGGGTGCGCACCGCCCAGGCCTACGTCCGCGAGGAACGTTCCGCCGCCCGGTTCGTCGGGCGCAGTGCCGACTACCGTCGCTCCCGGATGCGCGCGCAGGCGGCGATCTCGCTGTTCTTCCCGTTCGTCGGGCTGCTGGCCGATACGGCAGCAGCCGCAGTCCTCTTCGTCGGGGCCGCCCGGGTGGCCGCCGGCGACACCAGCCCCGGTGCGCTGACCGCGTTTCTGCTGTACCTGGGCCTGTTCTTCACCCCCGTCCAGCAGTTGTCCCAGGTGTTCGACGGTTACCAGCAGGCCAGGGTTGGCCTCAGTCGCATCGGTGACCTGCTGCGCACCCCCAGCTCGGTGCGCCCGAGCGCGACGCCGAAGCCGGTGCCGGCCCACCTGCGTGGGGAGCTCGAGCTGCGCGGGGTCAGCTTCCGCTACCCCGGCGCAGGCACCGACGCTGTCACCGGGCTGAATCTGCACATTCCCGCCGGTGCCACGGTGGCGGTCGTCGGTGAGACCGGGGCCGGCAAGTCCACAGTGCTCAAACTGCTCGCCCGCTTCTACGACGTGAGCGCCGGGTCGGTGCTGGTGGACGGCGTCGACCTACGGGAGCTGGACCTGACCGGTTACCGGCAGCGGCTCGGCGTCGTCCCGCAGGAGGCGCACCTGTTCATCGGTGACGTGGCGTCCAACATCGCCTTCGGCAGGCCGGCGGCGAGCCGGGCGCAGATCGAGGCCGCCGTCCGCGCCGTGGGCGCTCTCGACGTGCTCGCGGCGCTGCCCGCCGGGTTGCACCAGCCCACCGGTGAGCGCGGCAGGACCCTGTCGGCCGGGCAGCGTCAGTTGGTGGCACTGGCTCGCGCCGAGTTGGTGGATCCGGACATCCTGCTGCTGGACGAGGCGACGGCCGCCCTGGACCCCGCCACTGAGGCAGCGGTGCTGGTGGCGAGCGAGAGGTTGCTGCGCAAGCGCACCGCAGTGCTGGTGGCGCACCGGTTAGCGACCGCCGCCCGGGCCGACCTCGTGGTGGTGATGCACGGCGGTCGGGTGGTCGAGCAGGGCACCCACCAGGCTTTGCTGGCCGCCGACGGTCGGTATGCGCGGATGTGGCGCGCCGGCGAGGTCACAGCGGTGGCGTGAGTGTCCGGGTGGTCCACCGTCACCCCGGGGCGGGAGAGGGCTAACCTCGAAGCCCGACGAAGTCATATCGGCGATCAAGTACGAAACGAGGCGACACCGTCCGTGTCCAGCACTAACCAGTCCGAATTCGGCTCCAACCAGTGGCTGGTCGACGACATGTACCACCGCTACCTGGACGACCCGTCGTCCGTCGACGCGGCGTGGCACGAGTTCCTCGCCGACTATTCCCCGGACACTGTCGGCGGCGGGCGCCACGGCATAGACGCGGGCGGTTCGGCCAACGGCACAGCACCGAAGGCCCCGTCTGTGCTTCCGTCCGCACCCCCCCTCGGGGGCAGCCCAGCCAACGGTCGCGTCGGCGGTGCGACTGTGCCCGCCCCGGTCATTCCCCCGGTCCCCGGGCCCAGCGCCCGACCCGCCGTCGGTGCACCGGCCCCGCAGCCCAGCACCCCGCGCCAGGCCGCACCCGCCCCGGTCCAGGCCCCTGCTCCGCAGATTTCCACCACCGACGAACCCACCAGCACCGTCTTGCGTGGTGCGTCGGCCGCGGTTGCCAAAAACATGGCCGCCTCGCTGACGATGCCCACCGCTACCAGCGTGCGCGCGGTGCCCGCCAAGCTGCTGGCCGACAACCGGGTGGTGATCAACAACCACCTCAGGCGCACCCGCGGCGGCAAGGTCTCCTTCACTCACCTGCTCGGCTACGCGATAGTGCAGGCCGTCGGGGCCTACCCCACCATGAACCGGTATTTTGCCGAGGTGGACGGCAAGCCCACGGTGGTGGCACCCGCGCACGTCAACCTGGGGCTGGCCATCGACCTGCCGGGCAAGAACGGCACCCGCTCCCTGGTGGTCGCCTCCATCAAGGGCTGCGAGGCGATGAGCTTCCAGCAGTTCTGGTCGGCGTATGAGGACGTCGTCCGCAAAGCCCGGGACGGCAAGCTGACCGCCGAGGACTTCAGCGGCACCACCATCTCACTGACCAATCCCGGCACCATCGGCACCGTGCACTCGGTGCCCAGGCTGGTGCAGGGCCAAGGCGCCATCATCGGCGCCGGGGCGATGGAGTACCCCGCGGAGTTCCAGGGTGCGAGCGACCGGCGGCTGGCCGAGCTGGGCATCGGCAGGACCATGACCCTCACCTCGACGTATGACCATCGCATCATCCAGGGCGCGGAGTCGGGTGAGTTCCTGCGCACCGTGCACCAGCTGCTGCTCGGTGAGGACACCTTCTACGACCGGGTGTTCGCCTCGTTGCACATTCCCTACGAGCCGATCCGCTGGCGCCAGGACATCCCCGAAGGCGCGGTGGACAAGAGCACCAGGGTGCTGGAGCTCATCGAGGCCTACCGCCACCGCGGGCACCTGATGGCCAACACCGACCCGCTGAGCTGGGCGGCGCGCAACCACCCCGACCTCGACGTGCTCAACCACGACCTGACGCTGTGGGATCTGGACCGGGAGTTCCCGGTCAGCGGATTCAACGGCCGTCAGCGGATGAAGCTGCGCGATGTGCTGGGGGTGCTGCGCGATTCCTACTGCCGCAGCGTCGGCATCGAATTCACCCACATCCTGGAACCCGACCAGCAGGCCTGGATCCAGCAGCGGGCCGAGGAGCAGCACACCAAGCCCAGCACCGCCGAGCAGAAGTACATCCTGAGCAAGCTGAACGCGGCCGAGGCGTTCGAGACGTTCCTGCAGACGAAGTACGTGGGTCAGAAGCGGTTCTCCCTGGAGGGCAGCGAGTCGGTCATCCCGATGATGGACACCGTGCTGGACACCGCCGCCGAGCACGGCCTGGACGAGGTGGTCATCGGGATGCCGCACCGGGGTCGGCTCAACGTGTTGGCCAACATCGTCGGCAAGCCGTACTCGCAGATCTTTTCCGAGTTCGAGGGCAACCTGAACCCCACGCAGGCGCATGGTTCCGGCGACGTCAAGTACCACCTCGGCGCCGAAGGCAAGTACATGCAGATGTTCGGCGACGGCGAGGTGGCGGTGTCGCTGACCGCTAACCCGTCGCATCTGGAGGCGGTGGACCCGGTGCTGGAAGGCATCGTCCGGGCCAAGCAGGACGTCATCGACAAGGGTGAGGAGGGCTTCACCGTGCTGCCGCTGATGCTGCATGGCGACGCCGCCTTCGCCGGCCAGGGTGTGGTGGCCGAGACCCTGAACCTGGCGTTGCTGCGCGGGTACCGCACCGGCGGCACGGTGCACATCGTGGTGAACAATCAGGTCGGGTTCACCACCGCGCCGGAGTACGCGCGCTCCAGCGAGTACTGCACGGACGTGGCGAAGATGATCGGGGCGCCGATCTTCCACGTCAACGGCGACGACCCTGAGGCCTGCGTCTGGGTGGCGCGCCTAGCCGTGGGTTTCCGTCAGGCCTTCGGCAAGGACGCGGTGATCGACCTGATCTCCTACCGACGCCGCGGGCACAACGAGGGCGACGACCCCTCCATGACCCAGCCAGCGATGTATGACGTCATCGACACCAAGCGCAGCGTCCGCAAGAGCTACACCGAAAGTCTGATCGGCCGCGGTGACCTGTCCATGAAGGAGGCCGAGGACGTCCTGCGGGACTACCAAGGTCAGCTCGAGCGCGTGTTCAACGAAGTCCGCGACCTGGAGAAGTACGACATCAAGCCGAGCCCTTCGGTGGAGTCCGACCAGGTGGTACCCACCAGCGTGCCCACCGCCGTGGCCGCGTCGGTGCTGGAGCGGATCGCCGACGCGCACGTCGAACTGCCCGACGGCTTCACTGCCCACCCCCGGGTGCGACCGGTGCTGGAACGCCGGGCCAAGATGGCCCGCGACGGCGGTGTCGACTGGGCCTTCGGCGAGTTGCTGGCCTTCGGTTCCCTCGTGCTGGAGGGGCGTACCGTCCGGTTGTCCGGCCAGGATTCCCGCCGCGGCACCTTCACCCAGCGGCACTCCGTCGTCATCGACCGTAAGACGGGTGCGGAGTACACCCCGCTGCAGAACCTGCACGACGAGCAGGGCGGCAAGTTCCTCGCTTACGACTCCGCACTCAGCGAGTTCGCCGCGGTCGGCTTCGAGTACGGCTACTCGGTGGGCAACCCGGATGCGATGGTGTTGTGGGAGGCCCAGTTCGGCGACTTCGTCAATGGTGCGCAGAGCATCATCGACGAGTTCATCTCCTCCGGGGAGGCCAAGTGGGGCCAGCGCAGCGACGTGGTGCTGCTGTTGCCGCACGGACACGAGGGCCAGGGCCCAGACCACACCTCCGGCCGGATCGAGCGCTTCCTGCTGCTGTGCGCCGAGGGATCGATGACCGTCGCCGTGCCGTCGACGCCGGCGAACTACTTCCACCTGTTGCGCCGGCACGCCACCGACGGAGTGCACCGGCCGATGGTGGTGTTCACCCCGAAGTCCATGCTGCGGTCCAAGGCGGCGGTGAGTTCGGTCTCCGACTTCACTGACGGCAAGTTCCTCTCGGTGATCGACGACCCGTTCGTCGCCGACCCGGAAGCGGTCAAGAAGGTCGTGCTCTGCAGCGGCAAGCTGTACTGGGAACTGGCCGCCAGGCAGGCCAAGGACGCCGTCACGGACACCGCCGTGGTCAGGGTGGAACAGCTCTACCCGGTGCCCCGCAAGAGGTTGGCCGCGGCGCTGGCGCGTTACCCCAACGCCACCGAGGTCCGCTGGGCGCAGGAGGAGCCAGCCAACCAGGGCGCCTGGCCGTTCTTCGGTCTGGCCCTGCCGGAGATCCTCGGCGACGCGCTGCCCCGCCTCACCCGGGTGTCGCGACGCGCGATGGCCGCACCGTCGGCGGGCTCGTCGAAGGTGCACGCGGTGGAGCAGGAAGAGCTCCTTCAGGCGGCGTTCCGATGATTCTCGGCCGGCGGCAGGCCCGCTGATGTACGCCACCGACCGCGGCATCGAGGAGCTCGAGGCACGCCGCGGCGAGGAGCAGGTGAGCATGCAATGGCTGGCCGGTCGGCTCCGCGCGTTCGTCGACCTGCACCCGCAGTTCGAGGACGCTACCGACCGCCTTGCCACGTTCCTCGCCCGAGACGACGAGGTGGTCGATTCGCTAGAATGAGGCGCACAGGACGAGCCTTATTCCGGACCTATTCCGTCGAGGTTCGCTCGACGCTCTCCGATCGGGGTGCTGACCGACCCGCCATCGACCGAACAACTGCGATGACTTACCGGCAGAACGGTGATCGGGGCGGCGAGTTCACGTCCAGCGCGCAGGACGCGACTATGCGCGACGTCGAGGACGGCGACAGCGCGTTGGGCTGCTCAGGCCAGGTTCTTGTCCTTGAGCCACCCAGCGGCCACGTCAGCCGCCGGCATCTGATCCACCTTGATCTTCTGCACCAGGGTCGCGAGATCCGCGGTGGTCAGCGCCTTGGACACCTTGTTCAGCGCGTCCTGCGCGGGCTGGGAGAGTGCGCCGCCCTTGTACAGCGGGACCACGTTCTGGGCCGAGAACAGCGACTTCGGGTCATCGAGGACGACGAACTTGTTCTTGGCCACCGACGGGTCGGTGGTGAAGATGTTGGCCACCTGGACCTCGCCCGCGACCAGCGCCTGCGGCAACAGCGGGGTGTCGGTGGCGTAGGACTTGTAGTCACGGAAGGTGCACCCGTAGACGGACTTGATACCGACAACACCCTGCTGGCGGGTCTGGAACTCCGGTCCGCCGCCGAGGGTGAGCTGGCCGCACACCGGCGCGAGGTCAGCCATGGACTTGAGCTTGTACTGCTGCGCCACCTGCTGGGTGACGGCGAGGGAGTCCTTGTCCTCCGCCTGGGAATATTCCAGTAGCGCGAGCCCCTGCGGCAGCGCCTTGCCGAGCGCGCTGTACACGTCCGCCGGGGCCGACTGCGTCGCCGTCTTGTCGTAGTAGGACAGCAGCGCGCCGGTGTACTCGGGGAGCACGTTGATCGACCCGTCGTCGAGTGCCTTGAGGTAGACCTCGCGGCTGCCGATGTTGAGCTTGGTACTCACCGACGCCCCCGCCTTGGTCAGCGCGCCCGCGTAGATGTCGGCGAGCAGCTCGTTCTCGGCGAAGTTGGCCGAACCGATGATGATCTTGTCCGGGCTGGCCTGACCCCCGCCCAGCGCGTTCGACGAGCTGCCGCACGCCGCGAGCGCGCTGATCGCTACCGCGCCGAGCGTGAGCAGCCGGACTACGGGGGTGAGCCTCATGCTGTGGTCCTTTCGGAGTGGGTGGCGACGACTGGGGCGTTCGCTGCCGCCCGGTCGGGTCCGTTGGTAGGACGGAGCCCGGCGGGGACGAGCAGGCGTTGCATTAGGGAAAGCACGAGGTCGACTGCGACGGCCAGCGCCGCCACGAGCAGCGCACCCGCCACCATCTGCGGGTAGTCCCGCTGGCCGAGCCCGTCGATGATGAAGCTGCCGAGGCTGCCCAACGCGACCAAGGCGGCTATCGGCGCCGTTGCCACGACCTGGAGGGCCGCGCTCCGGACACCCCCGGCGATCACGGGCAGCCCGTTGGGCAACTCGACCCCGGTGAGCACCTGGCGCTCGGTCATGCCGACCCCGCGGGCGGCGTCCACCACCTCGGGGTCGACTCCGGCCACACCGGCGAGGGTGGACAACAACACCGGCGGGACTGCCAACACCACGAGCGCGAGCACGAGCGGGCCGATACCCAGGCTCTTCGTGCTGGTGATGAGGATGAACATGAGGCCGAGCGTGGGCAGCGAGCGCAGCGCGTTCGCCACGTTCACCACGAGCGTCTCGCCCCGACCGGTGTGACCGATCACGGCGCCGACCGGTACGGCGAGCAGCACCGCCACCACGAGCGCGAGCAGGCTGTACTGCAGGTGCTCGACGATCCGCGCGGGAATCCCCGCACCGCCGCGGTAGTTGGCCGGGTCGACCAGGAACCGTACGGCGTCACCGAAGATCATGACTTCACCGCCCTCAGCCACGGCGTGCCCGCGTACCGGCCGGTGACGACGACGGCGTCGACCACCAGGGCCAGGGCAGCGGTGAGCACGAGTCCCACTGTCATCTCCGGGACGTTGCCGGTTGCGAAGCCGCCGGTGAACAGCTGACCCAGCCCCCCGATGCCGATGAGCGCGCCGATGGTGACCAGGCTGACGTTGCTCACCACGGCCACGCGGAGTCCCGCCACGATCACCGGCACCGCGAGGGGGAGTTCCACCGTGAGGAAACGACGAACCGGCTGGAAACCCATCGCGGTGGCCGCATCGAGCACCCGGTCCGGCAGCGCCTCCAACGCGCTGATGGTGCTGCGCACCAGCAGCGCGACGGTGTAGATCGTGAGCGCGACGACGATGTTCAGCGGGTCGAGGATCTGCGTGCCCAGGACGGCTGGTAGCAGCACGAACAACGCCAGCGACGGGATCGTGTACACGACGCTGGACGTCCCGAGCAGCACCGCCGTCGCCCACGACCGCTGGTGGGCCAACCACCCCAGGGGAATGGAGATCACCACCGCGAGCACGATCGGGACCAGCGACAGGTACACGTGCTCGGCGAACAGCGACAGCACCATGGCGCGGTTTCCCGGGTTGGCCAGGTAGTTACCCACCGGCCACCCCCCGACGGTGGGCATCGATGAGCTCGAGGACCTCGGCGGCGCGTACCGAGCCCAGCACCCGCTCGCGGCCATCCACCACCACGCCCAGCCCGGATGGCGAACTCAGCGCAGCGTCGAGGGCGGAACGGAGGGGCTCGCCCGAGCGATGCAACGATCCGCCCGCCACCACGTCGGCCGCGCGGACGTCCCCCGGCCGCAACCAGCCGGCCGGGCGCTCGTCGGACACCACCAGGCGCCAGCCGGGCGACGGCTCGATTCCGTCAGCGACCGCCCGGTGAGTCACGGTGTCGAGCGGGGTTATCGGCAGGCCTGCGTCGTCGGTGAACGACAGACCGCGGTAACCCCGGTCGCGCCCGACGAAGCCGGCCACGAAGTCGTCCGCGGGGCGGGCCAGGATCTCCGCCGGGGTGTCGTACTGGGCGAGGCGTCCGCCCTGGCGGAACACCGCGACCTTGTCGCCCAGCCGGACTGCCTCGTCGATGTCGTGCGTAACGAAGACGATGATCTTGCCCAGGTCGCCCTGCAGCCGCAGCAGTTCGTCCTGCAGTCGCTCGCGCACCTCGGGGTCCACGGCACTGAACGGTTCGTCCATGAGCAACACCGGCGGGTCGGCGGCAAGTGCCCGGGCAACGCCAACGCGCTGCTGCTGGCCACCGGAGAGCTGAGCTGGATAGCGCTGGGCCAGCTCGGGCAGCAGGCCCACCACCTCGAGCAGTTCGGCGGCCCTGGCCCGGGCGGCCCGCCGCGTCGAGCCGGACAACACCGGCACCGTGGCGACGTTGTCCAGCACGCTGCGGTGCGGAAACAACCCGGCATGCTGAATGACGTACCCGATTCCCCGGCGCAGGGTGGACGGTGGTCCCGACATCACGTCCTGACCGTTCAGCAGGATGGTGCCCGACGTGGGCTCGACCATCCTGTTGATCATGCGGAGCGAGGTCGTCTTGCCGCACCCCGAGGGCCCAACGAAGACCGTGATGCCCTTGTCGCCCACCGTGAGGTCGAGGTTGTCCACCGCGGTGGTGCCGTTCGGGTACCGCTTGGTGACGCCCTGGTACTCGATCACCGTGGCTTCCTCCCTGAGGAACAGCCGTCGGGGGCGCCTCGCCGGCCACCGTGAAGAGTTTCGAAACAGTAACCGGCGCTGGCCCACAGTGCGATGCGAGTCCGGCCAGGATTCATCGGACCGTGACCTGCGGCGGCCGATCGGGCCCGCATGTCAACCTGGCCGGGTGCGGGTCAACCTCCGGCAAGCCCCTCCGCGACGGCAGCAGCGGCTACTGCGGCGGCGACCGCGGGAGCCACCCGCGGGTCGAGCGGGCTGGGCACGATCCGGGTGGTGCTGAGGTGCTCGGCCGCCACCGCGACGATGGCGTCGGCCGCGGCGAGCTTCATCGCCCCGGTGATGCGCCGGGCCCCGGAGTCGAGGGCGCCCCGGAACACACCAGGAAACGCGAGCACGTTGTTGATCTGGTTGGGGAAATCACTGCGACCCGTCGCTACCACGGACGCGTACCGGCAGGCGAGTTCGGGGTGAATCTCCGGGGTGGGGTTCGACAGGGCGAACACGATCGCGTCGGGCGCCATGCCCGCGACGGCCCTCTCGCTGACCTGTCCCGACGACACCCCCAGGAACACGTCGGCGCCGGTCAGCGCCTCGGCGAGACCTCCGGTGCGTCCGGTGGGGTTGGTCCGGCCGGCCAGCGCTCGCTTCGTCGGGTTGAGGTCGGTGCGCGCAGGATGGATGATGCCTCTCGAGTCCAGCACGGTGACGTCGCCGATACCGGCCGCGAGCAGGATCTCGGTGCACGCGGCCCCTGCCGCTCCGGCTCCGGAGACCACCACCCGCAGGCGCGCGAGGTCCCGGCTCAGCGCCGCGGCCGCGCCCCGCAACGCGGCCAGAACCACGATGGCTGTGCCGTGCTGGTCATCGTGCATGACGGGGCAGTCGAGGGCGGCAATGAGCTTGCGCTCAAGCTCGAAGCAGCGGGGTGCCGAGATGTCCTCCAGGTTCACCGCGCCGAAGCTCGGCCGCAGTCGCACCAGTGTCTCGACGATCTCGTCGACGTCGGTGGTGTCGAGCACCAGCGGGATGGAGTCGAGCCCGGCGAAGCTCTTGAACAGCGCCGATTTGCCTTCCATCACCGGCAGGGCGGCGCGGGGACCGATGTCGCCGAGACCCAGGACGGCGGTGCCGTCGCTGACCACCACGACCAGGCGCGACGCCCACGTGTGGGTAGCGGCCATGGCGGGGTCGGCTGCGATGGCGTTGCTCACCCGGGCCACGCCGGGCGTGTAGGCGATCGAGAGGTTGCGCGCGGAGTCGAGTGGCACGGTGCCCACCACGGACAGCTTCCCACCCACGTGCGCGGCGAACACCTCCTCGTCATCGGGCACCGCGCTGGGTGCCGGGCTGGGCACCGTGGTTGGAGGTCCGGTGGTTCGGGCAGCGGTGTCGACGGGCATGGGCGTGCCTTCCGGGCAGGAGAATGAGGGGGGAGCGCACAGCGGGGCGGTCGGCCCCGGTGCCGTCAGCGAGTGCACGTCGCAGGACGGTCGGCCCTGCGGAACTGCGCCCAGTGTGACACGTCCCCCGCGCGGCAGCCTGCCTGGCCGGGGCCACAACCGGCCGATCACTACCGCTTCCACCGCCACCGGGCCGAGGGTCCGGGAGTCGGTGGAGGCGTCGGGGAAGTCGCCGAGCACGTGCCACGCCGAGCCCTCGGGGCACACTGCGCGCTTGACCGACAGCTGATCGCGCCGGCTCGCCCACCGCACCAGGACCACGTCGCCGGGGCGCGGGGACAGCCCAGGCGCGACCAGCACGACGTCGCCGTCGGCGAGCGTCGGCGCCATGGACGGCCCGCGGACCAGCACCCGCCTCAATAGTCCGCGCACACCCACCCGCTCCTTCTGCTACCCATACGGCCGCGAGTAGGGTCGGCCCTGTCGGAGTGATCACCACTTTAGGAGGACACATGGGTTTCCTGTCCCGTCTCGCCCGTCCGTCACTGGAGGCCACCGCGCACTGCGACCTCCCGTGCGGCGTGTACGACCCCGCCCAGGCTCGCATCGAGGCCGAGTCGGTCAAGGCGATCCAGGAGAAGTACCAGGGCAACGCGGACCCGGAGTTCCGGGCACGGGCCATCGAGATCAAGGAGCAGCGCTCCGAGCTGGTCAAGCACCACCTGTGGGTGCTGTGGACCGACTACTTCAAGCCCCCGCACTTCGAGAAGTACCCCGAACTGCACGAGCTGTTCAACAAGGCCACCAAGGCCGCGGGCGGTGGCGCGGGCGGCACCAAAGCCTCCAACGACCCCGCCACCGGCCAGGCCCTGCTCGACCAGATCGCTGAGATCGACCGGATCTTCTGGGAGACCAAGCAAGCCGCCTGACCGCAACACCGACGTCGACCGCACCCTGGTCCGCAGGAGCTGTGTGAGCAGCGACCATGCCGGACGGGGTGCGGCCCTCGTCCAGGCGGCATGATGCGGCCATGAGTTCGAGCCCTCCGTTACGATCCGAGCCTCCGCGGGTGGTGCTGGTACGACACGGCGAGACCGCTTGGTCACTGGTCGGCTAGCACACCGGGCTCACCGACGTCCCGCTCACCGCCGCAGGGCGCGAGCAGGCGCGTGAAACACGCTCGGTCCTGCGTCGCCTTGCCCTGGCCGATCCCTGGCCCTGAGCAGCCCGCGGGCGCGGGCGCGTGACACCGCCGAGCTGGCCCGGTGTCGGCCGGCCGCAGACGACGGAGCTGCTTGCGGAATTGGGACTACGGCGCCTACGAGGGCACGACCACCGCAGAGATCCGGCGCACGGTGCCCGGCTGGACGGTGTGGACGCACCCGTGCCCCGGCGGCGAGAGTGCGGAGTCGGTGCAGAGCAGAGCCGACGCTGCACTGGAACAGGCGCGGGCGGCCGAGCGCGACGTGGTGCTCGTCGGCCACGGCCACTTCTCGCGTGCCCTGTCGGCGCGCTGGGTGGGCCTGGCCGTGACCGCGGGCATCCACTTCGGCATGTCGCCGGCCGGTGTCGCTGTGCTGGGCTACGAGCACGGACGCGAGCAGATCATGTCGATGAACATCCAGGCGGTGCCGCGGTGATCCGACCCGTGGCGCCCGCCGACGTCGACGAGGTGGTGGCGATGGTACACGAGCTGGCCGTGTACGAGCGCCAGCAGGGCATGCCCGGTGCCGGACACCAGGTCGGGTACCTCGCGTGCAGACGGGTACACGCCGCCGTCGGGCTCGCGCACCCAGCGGGCCCAGCGCCCCGGCCCGCGGCTAGCGTCGCGCTGCCGCTAGCAATTCGTCCACGCTTCCGGGAGTGAGGATGATGTCCGGGTTGCACACCAATACCCACTGCAACTGCTCGGGCAGTGCGGCACCGCGCGGTTCACCGCCGCCCCGTAGCCGATGTTCTCCCCGGTGCGCAACAGCACCACCCGCTCGTGTGCGGCCACCGCGGCCTCCGGTGCACCGTCGGTGAAGCCGTTGTCGGCCAGCACGACCACCGGCCGCAGCGTTGTCGCGGTGTCGAGGCTGGACAGGAACTCCTCGAGGTGCTCCCCGGGGGAATAGATCACCGTCACCACGGCCAGCTCCTCGGTGCGCACCACGTCGGTGAGGATATCGGCTATCGCCGGCCGGAGGCCGCCCCGCGCGCCGCCCGGCTGCCTGGGGCCTTGCTGCCTGGGCCCGACGTGCCCGGCACCGGGCCGGCCATGGTGGCGTACAGCGGTTGCAACGCCGCCAGCATGCCCGCGCCCCCAATCGCCGCACTGGGGGTGGGTAGCTGGCGAAGCAGCAGGTCCACCGGCAGCTCGGGGCCGAGCGGGGACGCCGGCAGGGCTGGTGCGTACCAGAACGTGTAGCGGTCCGCCGCGGCGGGGGCGGCATCGCCGTCGTCCCCGACACCGGCCAGCGCCATCGCCGCGCCCACCGGTGCCAGTCGCGCAGCGGGAGCGTCACCGGTCACCGCGGCCCCGGGCCCGCTGTCCTCCGACACCTGCTGACCGACCACGTCGCCGCGCAGCGCACGCAGCCGGGTCAGCAGCACCTCGCGGCTGCGCCCCCGCCAGTGCAGGATCCGGAACGGGTCGTCGTCGAAACTCTCCGCGAGCAGGTAGAACGTGGCGGCGAGGTGCTTGCACGGCACCTCCCAGTCCGGGCAGGAACAGGCCAGCTCCAGGTCGTTCGCCTGACCGGGGAACAGCGGCGCCCCGGCAGCGGCGAACACCTCCTCCAGCTCGGGCGCCAGCTGACCGGCCAGTAGGTGCGCGCAATGGATGGCCTGCTCGGCCAGCGCCACCTCGGTCTTGGCCCACACCAGCTCGGTGAGCGGCGTCATTGCGATCGTGACCCGGTACGGCGCGGACCGTGAGCCCTGCACCCGCGCGGTGACGACGCCAGGTGCGACGTCGACACCGAGCACCTGGCCGCGACGGGCATAGGCCTTACCCCGGGTCAGTCGCGAGCCCATCGCGAACGATTCGAGCACCTCGACGAACCGCCGCGCCCACCAATGCTCGCCGATGTCACCGCGGGCACTGCGCGCCACCAGGCCACCGGTTACCGGACGGGGCTTGGGGGCCGGGGGGAAACCACGCGCCCAGCCGGCCCCGCCGCGCCGCGGCCCGGGGCTCACTCCACCACCGACCCGGCGTCCAGGGCGAACAGCTGCCGCAGCTGGTTGGTGGACAGCTCCGTCAGCCAACTCTCACCGGAGCCCACCACGGCCTCGGCCAGTCCCCGCTTCTCGCTGATCATCACCGAGATCTTCTCCTCCAGCGTTCCGGCGCACACCAGCTTGCGCACCTGCACCGTGCGGGTCTGCCCGATCCGGAAGGCCCGGTCGGTGGCCTGGTCCTCCACCGCAGGGTTCCACCACCGGTCCACGTGCACCACATGGTTCGCTGCGGTCAGGGTCAGGCCGGTACCACCGGCCTTGAGGGACAGCACGAACAGCGGTGGGCCGGCGCCGTCCGCTTGGAACCGGTTGACCATGGTGTCCCGATCGGCCTTGGCGACGCCGCCGTGCAGGAAGAGCACCTCGCGACCGAACCGGGCCGTCAGGTGCGAGCGCAGCATGGTGCCGAACTCCGCGTACTGGGTGAACAGCAGCGCCTTCTCCCCCGCGGCCAGCACCTCCTCGAGGGTCTCGTCGAGGCGGGCCAGCTTGCCCGAGCGCCCGGCCAAGCGGCTGCCGTCCCGGAGGAAGTGGGCCGGGTGGTTGCACACCTGCTTGAGCTTGGTCATCGTGGCGAGCACGAGACCGCGACGCTCGATGCCGGTGGTACTGGCGATCCGCTCCAGCATGTCGGACACGACGGCCTGATACAACGAGGCCTGCTCGGCCGTCATGGAGCACACCACGTCCATTTCCAGCTTCGGCGGCAGGTCGCTGATGATCGTCGGGTCGGTCTTGAGCCGGCGCAGCATCAAGGGCTGGGTGACGGCGCGCAGCCGGGCGCCCGCCTCGGCGTCTGCATGCCGCTCGATCGGCGTCGCGAAGCGCTCCTTGAACTGGGCCGCGTTGCCCAGCAGTGCGGGGTTCGCGAAGTCCATCAGCGACCACAGGTCGGCCAACCGGTTCTCCACCGGGGTCCCGGTGACGGCGAGCCGGTGCGGCGCCGGGATCGAGCGGACCGCCTGCGCGGCCTTGGTCGCAGCGTTCTTCACCGCCTGAGCCTCGTCCAGGACCAGCCGATGCCAGGTGACCGCGCGCAGGTCGGCCGCATCCCGGGCGAGCAGCGCATACGTGGTGAGGACGACGTCACTGTTGGCCACCGCCTGCTCGAAGGCCTCACCCCGCGCACGTTCCGCACCGTGGTGCACATGCACGCGCAACCCTGGGGTGAAACGCGCCGCCTCCCGCTGCCAGTTGCCCACCACGGACATGGGACACACCAGCAGCGTGGGACCACTCGGCGGGTCCTGCTCGGCACCGCTGGCGATCAGGGCCAGCAGCTGCACCGTCTTGCCGAGCCCCATGTCGTCGGCGAGCAGGCCGCCGATCCCGGCCGCCTGCAGGAACGCCAGCCACGCCAGGCCCCGCTCCTGGTAGGGCCGCAACTGCCCGGTGAAACCGGGCGGCGTCGGCACCGGCCTCAGCCGCGCCGCCCCGTCACCGGCGAGCAGGTCGCCCAACCACCCGTCCACGTCCACCCCGACCACAGGCAGCCCACCCGGGCCCTCCTCGCCCGAGGCGAGCAGTCCCAAGAGCTGCCCGGCGCTGACCCGCCCAGCCGCGTCCCCGGTGCGGCGCTGCAGAAACGCCCGAGCCCTGGCCAGCCGCTCCGGGTCGACCGCGACCCACTGACCACGCACGCGCACCAGCGGCTGCTGGGCCTCGACCAGGTCCTGCACCTCCTGGTCGGTGAGCGGGTGCTCACCCACCGCGAGCCGCCAGTCGAACTCCACCAGCCCGTCCTGGCCAATGCCCGCGGGACCGGTGGTGGCGCCCGGCTGGCTCGCGGAATGTGCCCGCAACCGGGCGCCGAGCCGGGCGCTGGGGGAAGTCCACCAGCCGGGCAGCAGGACGCCGAAGCCGGCAGCCACCAGCAGCGGTGCCGTGTCGGCCAGGAACTCGTGCGCACCGGCGGTGTCCAGGGGCAGGACCGAGGGCCGCGCACGGCGCAGCGACTGCTCCAGGCGCGGGTAGAGGCGGACGGCGCGTCCGAGTTCGGCCAGCAGGCGCTCCTGGGGATCGGTGACGTGGCGCGCCAGCGCGCGCAGGTCGCCACGAGCCGCCCAGATGCGGTCGGCGCCCACCACGAGGCTCGGTTCATCACTCGCCTGCAGGGCGAGCTCGAGCCGCCATTCGGCGTCCACCGGTTTGTGGGGTTGCGCTTCGCTCGCCGCTGGCTCGACCGGCGCCTGCTCCGGCGGTTCGACCAGCCGGAAGCACGCCCGCGCCGCCCCGGTGGCGGTGGCATCCTGCTGCCACTCGGCCAACGCCGCCTCAAGGGCGGCCAGCTCCACGTCGGTCGCCGCGAAGTCTGGTTGTGGCGCAGTCAAGGCGAGCAGCCAGCGCCCGTGCACGGTGCGGGTGGAACCGCGGGTCCGCCCGGCGGCGGTCGGCGTCCGGCCGGAGGTGGCGGCCCGCGAGCGGACCGTGGCGTCCACCAGGGCGTCCAGCGCGGCGGCCACCTGGGCCCGACCGGCGCCAGCACCGGCACGGCACGCCGCCGGGAGGGACGCAGCGGCCGCGTGCAGCCAAGCGGCGTCCGCTCCGGTCACCACGGGCTGCCAGATCGCCGCCGCGCTGCCCGGTCCGCCCGGGCGGACTGACGGCAGCACCCGCCCCCGCTCCACCAAGTCGTCCGCCTGCGCGGCCAGCCCCGCCAGGTAGCGCACGCCCCCGCCGGGCAGGGACATCGTCGCATCGCCGGACCCCTCGGCCGTTTCCACCGCCCGCGTCGTGAACGCCATCAACGCGGCGGGTGCCCAGCGGGCCTCCACCCGCACGGTGGGCACGCGCCACTGCGTCGGCACCCGGGGTGCACCGCTGACGGCGAGCCGGGTGGGGGGCTGCGGCTCGGCGAGTTCGTCGGCCAACTCGGGGGAGGCGAGCGGGCCGGCTCCGTCGCCCGGCATGGCCAGCACCGCCGTGTCGGTGGCACCCTGCTCGGCGCGGTCACCCGTCCCGGGCAGCAGCTCCAGCAGCCGCTCGGCTGGTACGGCGAACGGGTGGTCCATGACCCGCGGGCGCCGGCCAGGCCGGCGGGGTGGTACCCGCGGTCCGCGCGAATCCTCGGCCCACAGCACCAGCGCGCCCGGCCCGGGGTGCGCCGCGCTGGCTGCCGACCACCAGCCGTGAACGACGATCAACCGCTCCTCCGTCCGCGGTACGGATCACTACGGATCGACCGGCCGCAGACCGCTGGCGGGCGGCTCACTTGGGTGACCCTACCGCCGCTCACTGATCGGCCCTGGCCGCGTCCCGCTGCCACCACCTGACCACCCACTCCGAGCCCGCCACCCCACCGAAACACCGGCCGGGCATCCGTGCTCACCAGATCGTCGCCACCTCATTGTCGTGTCATTCGCGGCTCAGTGCCCAGTCCAGCGCTTCGTCGGCGCCGCCCACCCATGCCTGGGTGGTGGCGTCGTGCGGTTGGTAGACCCGGGCGGTGATCATGTACTGCTCGGCTGTCGCGTGCTCCGCGGTGGGTTTCTGGCCGTTCCACGGCAGCCACGAGCCGGGCGCTGGTCCGGCGCCGGAGATCGCCCATTGGTAGACGGCGAGTTGGCCCGCCTCGTAGGGGTCGCGACCCTGATTGGGTAGGCGATCGATGGCGCCCGTGAGCTCGCCGGCCGCGCGGAGAGAAGCGTTCGGGTCGGCGAGTCCGAGGGCGCGGACGACGCTGACCGGGTCGCGCCTGGTTGCCTCGACGACCGCCAAGGCGAGGCTGCCGGGTCAAGGGGCGCGGGCGGCGCCACTGAGCCAGACTTCAGGCGCCTCGCGGTCACCGGGGTTGCGCCACAGTTGTGCGTAGAAGCTGCCGACTCCGTCGTCGTAGCCCCAGATGCTGCGCTCGTCCCAGCCGTCGAGGTCGATGGAGTCGTGCAGGGCGTATCCGGGTTTGGCGCCGAAGTTGCGGGTCGCGTCCTCGGCGATCATGGGTCCAACCTTCCGTCTTCGGGTCGTGTGGTGTGTGGTCCTGCGGGCCGGGGTCCAGGTCGGCGGTAAGCTGCGCCCAGCGCTGTGTGGGTCGGCGGGTGGCGTGACCGGGCCGGTTGCCGGCTCGGGCAGTCGTTCAGCATTGGCCCAGGAGCGCGCTCCACTTGGAACAGCCGACTGTGGCCCGGAAGATTTGGACGCTGACGCCCTGCAGACGATCGGCATTGACCTGTCGACCATCAGGGAAAGGTCGAGGCAGCATTCGGTCCCGGAGCGCTGGATCGTGAACCGGCCCGGACCCGGACGCGACGCCTGATCAGCGGCCGACACGCCCCCTTCACCGCCCGGGCCAAGAAGGTTCTCGAGCTGTCGCTGCGTGAGGCGCTCCGCCTGAAGGCGAAGTGTATTGCCGACGGTCATCTCTTGCTCGGCCTGTTACGCGAAGGCAAGGGCCTAGCCGCCAAGCCCACGGCGATGTCGGTGGCCGACAGGGTGGGGTCGGAGCTGCGCAGCAGGTACTTGCCGTCCAGGTTGGCCTTGGCCCCTGCGCAGCTCAGGAAACTGTTTATGTCCAACTCGTGTACTAGGCATTTCGCGGTCATCGACCGGTACGGGGCCTGCTGACCTGGGCACTCAGTCCGATCGCGTCCCAGAATTCATCATCAACTGCGGAACGCAGGTCAACCCGGCATGCTTCTATATCTGTCAAGTGGCGGGGACCGGGTGCACTGCGGCGAGGGTACGGAACAGCTGCAGGGTGATGTAGCGCTTGAGCGGTCGCATGATCTCCTTCGTGGTGCGGCCTTCGGCTCGTCGGCGCGCGACGTAAGCCCGGGTGGCCGGATCGATGCGCATGCGGGCGATCGTGATCGTCGTGAGCGCTCGGTTCAGGCGTCGGTCACCGCCGCGGTTGAGTCGATGCCGCACGGTGTTGCCCGAGGAGGCTGGGATCGGACAGGTCCCGGCCAGCGAGGCCATCGCGGCCTCGGAGCGCACTCGCCCGGGGTGCGACCAAGCAATAAGCACGCTGGCCGCAACGACCGCACCGACGCCGGACAGCTCGAGCAGCTGCGGGGTGTCCTGGGATCAGCTCGGTGATATCTGCCCGGCTGCGTGCGAGGTCTTCATCGAGCGTGCGGACGCGTCGGGCCAGGCGGATGGCCTCACGACGGCAGGTAGCGGTGGTGGCCTCCTCCTCGTGGTCGCGCCAGGCGGTGATCATGGTGATCTGACGCGCGGTTAACGGCTGAGGCGCATCGACGCCGAGGTCGACAGTGCGCACCAGCGCGGTCAGCGTGTTGATGGTGCGGGTCCGTTCCCCGGTCATCTGCTCACGAGCCACGACGATCACACGCATTGCGACCCGCGCCCGTTCGCTCGACAGTTCGCGCGGGGTTCGCAGGCTGGTGAGGGGCAGCCCACGCACCGCCCGGGCGATCCGCGTGGCGTCGAGTTCGTCGTTCTTACCGATGCCACGACGGTCGCCGGCCGGCATCCGGGCGGCTTCGACGGACAGCCCGGCACGCTGCAACCGCTCGGTCACGATCGCGCCGAAGGACCCGGTGCCCTCTACGACGATGAGCGTGGTCCGCTCGCTGACCCGCTGCTGCAGCCAGCTCTGCGCTCGTGAGAGCCCGGTCGGGCTGGTCGGCAACTCCGCATGCGCCAGGAGCGCTCCAGTCGCGGCAGCGACCAGTGCGAAGGTGGGTGGCGGCGTGGGTGTCCACGCCGATGACGTATTCGTACTGCTCGGACACGGTCTGCTCTGAGACGATGAGACTCATCGCGGCAACTCCTTGGTCGGGGACGTCGTGCTCGGCCTCGGCCAAGGACAGTCACTGCGAGGCAGGCCTGTAATGGGCCACGACCGGCAGCCACGGGTCGGGCAGGCTTCTGATCAAGCCATCACGGTGAACGACCAGGTCGACGTCGCCCACCACGCAGCGAGGACAGATCCCGGGAAAGGCACCCTCGCGGGGCCAAGCGCTCCACGAGTCACCCACCACGCGGCAGACAACGCCAACCCTGCCGTGACCGGCCCCAGGCCAGCCGCAACGACACTTGCAGGCGCTTCATCCACCTGCTCGCCCGGGCTCCATGCACCCGACACTAAACGGCCGCACCACCTGCGCCAGCTTCTGACTTCTAAAAGGTGGTTAAGAATCAGTACCACAGGCCCGGTATCTCAGGATGGTCTCAGGGACCACCGGCACCGTGGTGTCTGGGCGAGCTCACGAGGAGCCCGCGCCTGACATGTCTTGTCACAGGGTTGGGTAGAGAGAAATAGGTGGGTGCTGTGCGTCGGTTATTGGGTGTCCTCGAAGAGCCGGTGTTCCGCCGACGATGGTGGACGACGATCGCGCTGATTGTTGCGGTTGCAGGGGCGGCGACCGTGACGGTGATCGTGCATGAGGGTGGCAGCACGGCCTCCGCCGCGCAGACTGTTCCCAAGATAGTGGCGACAACCCCCTCGGCTACCACTTCCGGAGTGGCCACGTCTCATCACGCCTCACCCAGCGCACGTGGTCAGATCACCATCGTCGATGGTGGCCGATGGACTCTCTCCGCAACCGGGGGCGCCACGATCACCGTCGCATTAAGCGAGCACACGAAGTTCGGGACGCTGAAGATACCCGCCGTCCGTGCCCAGTTCGGTGTGGGCACCCAGGTCGCGGTGATCGGAGCGTTGTCGGGAAACACCGTGATCGCTGATCACATCATCATCCCCATCACCCACGGCACCGCGACCACCCTCGTCCCGGCGCCCCCCGCGACCACTCCCGCTCCCGCGCCCGTGGTGAACTCCTGCGCGGTGAGCGCCGCGCTGAGCCAGGCGCTGGGTTACGCCACGACACGCGGGGAGCGGGCGTCGCTCGCCGTGTATGACACTGCTACCGGCACCTACACCGCGGCCGGGGACGCCGATGCGGAGTACAGCACGGCCAGTGTGGTGAAGGTGCTCGTCGCCACTGACCTGCTGCTCACCGGTCAGATGACTGGTGACACCGCGAGCACCGCCTACCAGATGATCACCGCTTCCGACGATGATGATGCCGACGCGCTGTATGGACTCGTCGGCGGCGACTCGGTGATCACCACCATCGCCGACCACTATGGCATCCCGAACCTGGGCAGCCCCCCGGCGGACACCGGGCAGTGGGGGGAAACCAAGATCACCGCCGACGGACTCGTGCACCTCTACGCCAAGCTGAAGGCCGACCCCCAGGTGTGGCCGTGGCTCTCGGATGCGATGAGCAACACCACCCGTGTCGGAACGGATGGCACCGACCAGTTCTTCGGCATCCCTTCCGCAGCGCAGGACTGGGCCGTGAAGCAGGGCTGGATGACCGGCCTCGGTCCCGGCTCCACCTACGACTCCACCGGATACGTCGACGGCAACCGGTATGCCGTGGCGATCCTCACCTACGGATCGGTCGCCCAATACGGGCAGTACATGAGTGACACCATCACCCAAATGGCCAAAGACGCTCTGCCCGGCGGCACCATCGGTGCACCCTCACCGTCGTGTCCCGCATGAGAACCACACCAACTGTCGCCTGCCACGAGCATGGGACCGCCCTGAGCGATTTTCTGCCAAGCTCATGGGACCACCTGGATTGCCAGTCATGGGACCACCCGGCGCGCCGCGTCGAGGGTTCCTCGATCTGCTCGTTGAC
>JAABUS010001224.1_pt1 | contig 57870 bp, 34 predicted proteins | sample 5560161 | NCBI WGS metagenome assembly JAABUS01 (sample SAMN10711885, study PRJNA513376) | rock metagenome | isolation source: Antarctica rocks | place: Antarctica: Victoria Land, Trio Nunatak nord | collected 2016-01-04
ATGGGAACCTGCAGGATTGGGCGAAGAGGACGAGTGCGGGTGCTGGGGGCGGTGGGGGGGCGGGACCGCGGCGGAGGGTGGTGTATGGGAGCACGGAGATTGTGAATGCGGAGGATTTTGTCACGGTTGAGTTGGCGAGGTTGGGGAGGGAGAGTAAGGGGTAGAGGTGCGTAGAGGTGCGGAGGGTGGTAATGAGGAGAGGATGGGCTTGTATGGCTTGGAAGACTGGGCTGATTGATAAATTCTGCTTCGTGCGCTGAGTTCTCTTACACGGATGGTGGTGAACGCTGCCGAGTCTGGTTGCTCCTGGCGTGCATGTTGCGCAAGAGCTTCGAAGACAGTAGATGCTTTGGGCGGCAAAGACGGTACTTTAGGAAAGACCGTGAAGGAAATCCAAACCAGATTTCCGATCAGAGCGGGACAAAATATAGATGCTAAGCAGCTTCAAAGGTGCACAACAGGCAAAGATCTTGTGGCTCGTGCTCTATGCTATGTACAATGCCGAATCACGCTTTGTCCGAGAGAGTCGCGCAAATTTCTGATCTCTACCTACGCGAACTTCTTGCCTTCCACTTCCCCCGCTCTGACCGGATTCTCCTCCATCCTCTCCTTTTCCTCATTCCGCGCATCCAGATTCGCCAGCGGCAGACTTAGAAACTGATGCTTGTTCGTCCACCTCACCTGGCTCTCGGCGAACTTATCTGCATACGCGGGACTGGGCGGTGGGTCCGTGATCTTGGTGACCAAGTACGCCGTCGACGCTTCCGCGATGCCGTAGATCAGAACCCCGAGGAGCGGGATCTTGAGGAAGATGTAGAAGCCGACGCCGAAGCCGAAGAGGAGGCCTTCGCGGTCGTGGAACCAGAGGCGTTTTTGAGATGGGGTCATACGGATGCGAGAGAAGTAGGGTTCGAGCTGTGGAGTGGGGATGTTAGTGAGAGGGAATTGAGGGGGGAGAGGAGGGAGCCGAGTCGTTACCAATTCTCGCATTAAGCTTCGAGAGGAGAAGTAGCTTTGCAGGAAGATGACGAGGTAGCGGCGCGGGAGGAAGATGCCGCTGCCGAAAATGGCAACTGCGGGTATGGGTCCTGCAGCCTTGTTGAGTGTGTAGAAACTCGCGGCTGGCAGTACGAATCGGCCGACATAGGGGAGATAGGAAAGCATGTATATGGCTAACGAGATGCCGGCTCTTCTACCGAAGCGGATGAGAAATGCGAGGGCTGCGTCCATGGGTGGTCGATGCTTGCTCGTGTCGCCGTGGGTGGAGTAGAGTCGTAGGTTTGGGTAGTACATGGCTCGCAGGGTACTCGGGTCCTCCGATTTGTGCTTCTGGGTATAGGTCTGGTCAACCCATTGCAGGGAGTCCATGAACCTGACATGATAAGTCTCGAGCTAAGAGATATCTGAGAGCGGCATACATGTGATCCAATGTTGGTGTAATATACCGCATCAAGCTCATCAAGAAGAACGGGGCTTGGAGGACCGAATTGGCCAGGAAGTCCATCCCTCCCACAAGCTGGTCGTCCCAAGTCACCGTGTCAAAGTTCACGAAGAAAGCTAGGAACCATAGCGTTGCTTTGATAGCTATAATCTGCATGGTTCACGGGTCAGCGAACGCATCAGAGTATCGATCGTCTTTTTCCTTACAGGCACAGCAATCAGGAACCTAATCAGGATACCCGCACAGACTGCGAGCGCAGCCTGGCGGTAGTGCTCATACTTGAATAAACCTGGGTTTTGCAGAGCTCTGTGTGCTACCGCATCGTTCAGCTTGCGGTAGCAGGGTAGGATTCTGGAGAGGCAAACCGCCGACTACGGTGAGCTGGGCGCCTCTGAGGATGGCATTGGGGTCGAAGTTGGACATCGCAAAACTTCCAGTAGCCAGTGGGAGGGAGGCCTAGACAGAGTGCACCGAAGAGAAAGAACAGTACCTGAAGTCCAAGACAAGTCGGCGCTGATCCACGCTAGTGAGATAAGATGCAGATTAGGGTTCATTCAGATAATGGGAGATACTGTCTCGACTGTTACTTCCATTGTACATTACATGTCCTTTATTGAGGCTGGCTTTCTGAAACGCATCGTTAAAAGGCCAACTTGCTTTTCAGTAACGATATAAGCATGCAACGGTTCAATGTTCGCAAAGACATTGCTCTAGGCAATCCGACCAATTCAGGTTTTTGAGCAAAAAGTCGTTCAAATGCATGGCACTCGATGTTAGAATTCCTTTAGCATCCAGAAAAGCCAGCTTGAGTACACTGTTCGAAGATCGAATCGGACTCTAGTGTCCGACTAGGGGTACGCATCTCACAATAAATAACCTTTTGACGAAGTACAATGGCTAGTTGCCGGTTCGGACACTCCCCCGAAGCGCATCGAAAGGCGTCCAGTAAGATCAAATATACGCTGAAGACCGAAATCAATGAGAGCACTCATCACCTCGGTATTGGCCGGTCATCATCTCGAGGCTCTAGTCACCCCCATAACCTCCCCGTCCTCGCCGCTTTTCACAGGCTTCTCTGAGATCGAAATGGTGCCCACTGACAGTCACTTGTGGCCACCGCTTGAGGTCTCGGAACAACCTTGTCATGAAGACAACGCTTCTGTGAGTACCGGCGGCGCAGTAGACTAACACGGCAACGTTATAAGGATCAGCCGGCGTCAAGTCCATGACCAAGCGCTTGATCTTGGTAAAAGCACGTTGATACTTCTGTTCGTGCTCAGGATGCGACCAGAAATTATCGATTATCTCCCGGTCGAGGCCCGTATAGAGACGTGTCATCCATCGCGGCGGACAACGTAATTTGCGGAGATCAAATTCGCAGAGAACGGGAAGGTGGATGTCATGTTTATCAGAGTTTTTGGCGCCGAATGTGAAGAGTTTGATATGTGGGACGTGCGTCGGAGAACGCGAATTTCCGTATTGTGGCGACCGGGCAAGGGTCCTATAAGAATCTGGCTGGGCCTGCATGATGGCAGCAGCATGGTCGGAAAATTGTTGATAAATGTTGCCCGTCACCTTGGAGTGACTTGTCCCCATTGTTGATAGATAGACCGACTTTATCGAACGCTCCGAAGTGGGACCATTTTCCTGAAATCCAGTAATCTGAAGTCTTAGGGGATGTCAGCTAGGATTTTGAACGTACCCTAAATACGGCAGAACCTCGTTCCTCTCAAGCCTCCGTATAGGAACTGGGGTTGTGAAGTCGCAGAAGATATCATAGTAAATCGGGATGTTGTGGCTCCGTGACGCAGACCTATATCGATGATCAAGGACTCATCGTTAGCATATCAGAACGGAACGAGTGTGTCCAAAATCAATGCAATGAATACTCAAGCCAAGTATCACGGAGTTCTAAGGTAGGTGTACAATAATATGGATGTTTGCTATCGATGAAACGCTCTGTCAGATCTACCGAGAAGCGACGAGCTCCGAACAGACCATGCACGAACTAGGACACACGATCCTCCTAGACGAGGCATAGTTGGCTAATTTGAAGGGATTCGCCGTACCAAACCCAGAGACGGTTTTCAGGGGTTTATAGCTATAGGAATGATTCAGGGTCTTTTCTTCGTACCTTCTGGGATTCGTGATACTGGCTGAGGCTGCATCTACCGCAGGTACAGTTGAGTCAGTTGAGGGCCGACTTGCGAGAGCAAGATGTGACTTGCACTCTTCTTCGCACGAAGGCGTCAGAGGTCTGGGAACGCTATGGATTTTCCACGGGTCCACCAGAAAATCATCTTGCAGAGTCGTGATGGAGCTTCTGCTGCAGCATGCCGATGATGTGTTGATGTCTACTCCTTTAAAAATACATCAAATGTGAAATGATAGGTTGAAACACGGACCCACTTACGTAGACTTCGTTCTGGAGGGATGTTTTGCATCATTTGGTCCTTGAAACAAATGACTTCGGATCTGGGCCCACATTGCGGCGCTAACAACAAGTCACTTAGCTTATCCCCTATCGATTGCAGCTCGATGCCCAATACCAAACCCACCACCTTTGATTCCCCTCTTGGTTCTTCAACAGTCTCTCGTCCAACATCATTCGTTCTTTGACAGAACGCTCGCTCTTTACCCTACCTTCTTTTGGTCGAAGTCGACCTGCTACATTCCTTACAGGCAGTGCCCTCAGACATCTTCGCAAGCATTTCATCACTTCCTCCCTCCTCAGAATTCTCCATTGAGCTTCGAATCCTTCACAAGACGGACAGACCAGCATGCAGCTTATCATACTCGCCGCCGCTGCCATCGCGCCTATGGTGTTGGCCTCTCCCCAAGCCTACTACGGATCCGTGCACCATGGCCGTTATCACCATAGACCGCATCATCGAGCCTCTGGTCTTCGTTTGTCAACGGGTAGTGGCCTCTCAACTGGTGACGCGTCAGCATCTGCCACTGAGACGGCTCCGTATGGGCTTGGTAACAGTACTACTGATCCAGGCAGCATTGGACTTGCTACTGGCACCCAGGGATTGAGCACGACAGTTCACCACACCGTCTTTACCACCGTACCAGGTCCTTCATCATCTGTAATCGAGTCAGCTAATGGACAGAGCTCTGTCACGAATGTGTTGAGCAGCCCGTCGGCGAGCGAGTCGGTCACTGCAAATGAGGCTGCGGCTGCAACCTGTGACTCGGGCACGGTCACTGCAACATTCAACCCTACCTACACTGTCACGGTTACTCCATCGCAAGCAAGCACCGGCGGAGCTCCGGCCGTATCCTCCTTTTCTGCCACCCTGTTCGGATCAGAGGGAGCTTCTGCCGTCTCCCTGTCTCGTGAGAGTGAACCTTCGATTCTATCAACAGTGGCTTCTAGCCCTGCTCCAACGTCGGTGTCCTTTAGCAGCCATAGCGAAGCAACTCAAGCGCCCTCGTCGCCCTCGTCGACGATTCATGAGACCTCCACGGTCAAGTCAGACACAACACCTGCTTCTGCGAAGGTCGTCTCGCAGTCGATCGTGCCTAAGACCACTTCTTCGGCTGACGCCCTCAACACGGCCACAACCACATCATCGTCTTCTCAGTCCCAGAGCTCTGCAGCGGTCGCGCCCACCACAACTGTAGCAAGCACTGTTTCGGTAATTCCGATCCCATCTTCTAAGCCCGCTGCAGGCAGCAAGCGTGGCATTCTCGCGAGTGGAGCGGACCAAGATGCTTTAGTCTTGGCTTTCGACAACTCGACCAAAATCACCTGGCTTTGCAATTGGTATTCGGCGCCACCCGGGAACCTTGGTTCGCACATCGACTTTGTCCCTCAGGACTACGGCAAGGAATCCAATACTGCTCCCAAATATGAATGGACCACGAACGCCAAGAAAGCCATCGCGAACGGGGCCAAACACTTCCTTGGCTTTGGTGAACCAGAGGCGCCTGACACGCCGACCATGCACACGAATATGAATCCTCAGGACGCCGTCACACTTTTCATGTCGGATCTTCAGCCATACGCCAAGCAAGGTATCAAAGTTGGCGCACCAGCCGTGCTACAGCCGGACCCAGATCTGAATTGGCTTAAACAATTCCTAGGTCTTTGCGAGACAGCAGGTTGCCAGATCAGCTTCATCGCCATTCATTGGGTATGGAGTGCAACACCCTCCGGACGCGTTCAGGACTTCAAAGACACGGTCAATAATGCAACCGCCATGGCAAATGGCAAGCCGGTATGGATCGATAACTTCCAGGCCTCTGGTACGAACGAGGAACAGCAGCAATGGTTGAGCCAGGTCCTGCCATGGCTGGAGTCGAATGATGCCGTGGAGCGGTATGCATATCTTTCACCAGATCGCTCTACTGGAACTGGGTTCCTCAATGCTGATGGCAGCATGTCCTCGCTGGGCGAGTTCTATGGAAACTTCTAAGGAGAAGCCAACTTGATTGGGTGGACCGGGGCCACTAATCGCACTCCTGTTGGTAACGAAATATTTTAGAGAAAATAGCATGAGAAAGGATCAACAGCCATGTCCTTTGTTTCTTCCTGTACATATTTGAGTCTTCGTGCGGTTGAATGAAGACCTACAAGCTTGTGCTGCAAGCTTTAGCATGGCGGTCATATCGCCGTACATTCGGTAGCTGCTGCTCAGATCTGGACTGATGAACATGGTGACTCATTCAATCCCAAATTGCAACGGCCGTAGGTGATGTTGCTCGCCGCGAAAGTCCCACAGTACTCGTACTGTTCCTGTAGGAGCCACGCAGTACGGGCGTAAAGCGTCTCGAGGCGCAGATTGCTGTCACAGAGGCGGCTTCCTGCAGGCACACTCTCGAGCTACTGCGTAAGAGAGCCAATACCGTATCCAAGCGTGGGACTTCGAGGACGTCGAAGCGAGGCCGAACAATGCTTGAGCTTATAGACCAGAGCGTGAAGCCTGAGGAAATCGGAGTCACGGTAGGAAGAAGCCCGGTCACGTGGTAGATTTACGGCAGAACTGATAGCCCGCTCGGCTACGGACTGCTTCCTCTGCCGCCTTTTACCTTATGTACTTCCAGATAGTCTGAGCGACCATGGTGTGAATATGATGTGGAGCCATCACACGGCCGTACGTCAAGCACAGTCCCACACCCAACATGCCTTCACGATCTTTCCTACAAGTTAGTTACCGAAACCCTGTCGCGGTGACTCGAGATGCCGTGAATCAACCCTTGCCCTCCTTGTCTACTACACCTTTTCCCTACTCTACATTTCATAGCCATTCCTCAACTACCTTTGCTATTGATATCCCTCAATCGCAATCCTTTAACCCTGGCCCAGTATGGACAGGCCGATTCGCCTGCTCATGAACAACTTCTCTCTTTTCACCATCCTCGCTACAGGCGCGTGTCTACAATTTCTCCTATCTCTCGCCCTCCCCTTCCGCTACGCCTTCCTCCCTGCCTTTTTCCTCCTCCTACTACCCATCGCCAACACTGCTCTCATCAGCTTCGGCTACAAGCACAATCATTACGAAGACAGCATTAGAGTCGATAAATGGACCGCGCAGGTACCAGACAAGGATGGGGTACCAAAGAAGGCGGGCGACAAGGGAGTCGTGGTGTTTGTAATTGGGGCGAGCAGTAATCAGTAAGTCTGATGTGAGCATACCCAAGGCAGCGGAGTACTAACAGTGATGCAGTCCAATGGGAGCCTTCGCCAGCGGCTTCAGGACCACCGCCGACTACTTCATGGGCATGTTCAAAGACATTGAAGCCAACCCGGCCAAATGGGGCTGTAAACTTCCCTCCCCTCTGCCCCGTCACAGTACCCCAATAGGAACATTCAGTGTCTAATCGATGGCGGACATCAGATCTCGGCCGCTCCAATCCCCTCATCGAAGTCAACCCCTCAGGTTCATTCACTACCTGCACTCTTACCTACTGGCAATCCATCGAGCACCTCCACGCCTTTGCGCACGCGCCCGTCCACCGCGAGGGTTGGTCCTGGTGGGATCAGTATAGTAGAGAGCATAGAGATGTGGGCATCTATCACGAGACGTATTTCTCGCCGAAGGGAAATTGGGAGATAATATATGAGAACATGCAGCCGTTTGGGATGGGAAAGATCAGATATCCGGTTGCTGGGGGTGAGAAGGGGCAAGGGCAGCCGATTAGTGGGCTGGTGCCGGCGCAGGAGGTAAGATATAGGGGAATGGCGAACAGGATGGCGAGGGAGGAAGGGATTGCGGCGCCGATGTGATGGATGACATCAGCCTATTCGAGCAATTGCTGCGAATCCTGATGCGCTTGCAAACCCTACGAAGAAATAGAGCATTACAGCTTGTACGAATGTCCTATGAAACACGTTCCACTCAGTCACGCTTCTAATGCGGTACCACCATGAAGATTTCATCATCATTCCGCTCAATGGATGGGCTGGTCTCTCAATGACTGCTAAACTCGCAAGAGCTTGAGTGACAGCGCGCAGCTTCACATACTGGTCGACTGCCTCCACCACCATCTGCATTGCTGGATCGCATTCGCTGCCAACAGCTGGTATACAACCAAAGCGGCCTTCACCCGCGGTGCTCATCTAAAGCCCTACACACGAAGACGGAATGCCTGCCACCCATCGAAACCACCGGCATTATTGCTTAGGCAGCTCCGCGACCTTCTTCTCAAAGAGCTCCTTGGCTTGAGTCCACACCGGCGCTTCTCTAGGATCATCCCGCCTGTCAAGCAGCAGTAGACTCGGCAGCAGCGCCTTGGAGAACGCATCTGAGCGCATTAGCGTTCCTCATCCCCAAGAACCATCTTCTCTAAACTTACCAGACGCTTCTCTGGGCAACAGACTCGGCAAATGGTCTTTCCTCTTTCAATCAGTACCTTCCATCGATCCATCAGTAGAAAGCGCAAAACACTCACCAATAGCGATAACACTCAACATCGGCTCCCTCTCCACCTCCACCGGCAACGTCGGCTTCCCAAACGTCGTCCAATCATCATAGATCGGCACCGGATTATGCGGATTATTCGGATCGCAGCTTACATCGCACACCACACTCAGCCTCCTCCCCGGATCCGCCAGCGATTCCTTCGTCACAAACGGCGGTATCGGCTGCGTCAGATAGATGCAGTTGATGAAGATATCCGACTCGACGATCTCCCTGAACGGCCCCCCACCTTTCGTCTCTTCCATATCCCAACGCACAATCGACGAAGCAGGCACCCCAGCCGCTTCGCACAGATCCACGGCCCCACTGCCGCAACGGCCGAGAGCACCGATAATGAGCACTCGCGGGGCGTTCCCCCCATTTTTCTGCGCAGCGCCCTCGACGGCCTCTTTCACGAGCTTGACAAGACTGGTGTCGTTCGGGAAATAAGAGATGGACCCTAACGGCTCACCGTCCCGGATCTGCTTCGCCCAGTTCAGCAATGCGAGCGCCGCGCCCGAATACCCAGCGTGGTACCCGAACGCAGCAACGCGGCGGCCGGACGCGTCCTGCAGGAACTCGAGGTCGTAGAGCGTCCCGCCGCCGCGGGGGAAGCGCGAGAGGGTGCGTTGCCAGCCGGTCTGGCGCTTGTAGCAGTGCGAGAACTGGATGTGCGTGTGGTGCAGGGGGAAGTCTTCGGCGTCGGGGAGCTCCTTGAGGCCTAGGTAAATTTGGGGAGTCAGGTTTTCTGCTGGAAGGTAAGGGGAGGATGGTTGGGGCATGTCCTTGAGATGAATGCTACTGGGGAATGTCTCGAGCTTCTTAGACCGCGAAAAAGGGTCCTGCGATACTCGGAAATTGACATACCGATGATGAGATGGTCGGTGGGGGCATCGGGCCAGGAACCTTCGGGGACGAGGGTCGCGCCGACAGCGGAATATTCCTTGTCGAGGAAGATGCGGACAGGGCTGCGCTCGACGTTGACGGTGTAGCCGGCGTCGATGAGAGATTTGGTGGTTGAGGGCGTGAGTGCGGAGCGGTGCTCCAGGGGCTTGGTTTCGCTTCTTACTATGTATAATCTCAATAACCTTGGAGCAGCTTTGAAAGGTCATGGGACATACAATGAAGAGTGGTGGGCGACATATTGAGCTACTGAAAAGGAGAATGTGTCTAGCTTACATTCCAATACCGAGCACAACTTCGATCGAGAATTTCAATAATTTGATGGGATCGGAGTGGAAATGCCAACGAGACGCTAAGATGTACAGCTTCTCAAGCACTTCATGCGCTGCCCTGACCTGCTCAACATCCAAATTCGCAGGAAATTTTTCCAGCCGAAGCCGGAGACAGAGAAGCCCTAAACCTAAACCACGTTCGGAGCTTTGAGGCACGTGGGCCATTCACGTAAAACCACTGAAGTTCTTTACTACGATCTGAGGGTGGTGCCTTCTCTGTTTCATGTATGCTGTAGTTCTGCGGACTCGGGGTCTTTTTGCCTTCTGGTACTTTAATTACCTTAGTCTAATAGGTTGCCGGGCTAGTGCTATCAAGTACTTTGGGTGTTCACGAAACAAGCATTGTTCCACGCGACAGCCCATACTAAAGTAGCACGTGGTCACGATTCCATGACTGTATCATATATATGGGCACTACGATTCGAGGCTTGAGTATCATTGCATTGTCTATCACCTAATTGCCTGCTAAAGTCGCTTATGATAAACACATAGCCCCAAGAAGCGTAAATTGAGCTAAGCTTTCGAAGATGACAGAATGAGCGAGTCAGGGCAGAGCTGTGCAAGCAAGGCCAGAGCCGGTCAACAGCGTATCGGAAATTTTCCAATGACCGAGGACCAGCAGCACACTGTCTACCCCGTGAACTGTTGCACAATCTGTGACGCCATCAAGTTGTGCACGGGATAAGTCGGGTGAAGTTCATTCAGCCAGAGGTATTGATCGACGGGCACGCCACAGGTGGGATCGAAGTAGCTTAATGTTGGAGTCCCACTGCAAAGCATCAGCACGGCTGTATCATCTGCTACAAGCTTTTCGACGCTCACTGCATGTACGTGGGACAATAGTGAGTTCTATTTCTGTAGGCTGATGTTTCCACGAACTGGGTTGGGTCATTGATGACTCTGGTGAAGACCCAATTAGTGTCATAGAAGACACTCGTCGTGTCAGGATGTCTGAGTCCGAGATAGTAAACGAGCAAACCGAGGCGAAAGTTATACTCCCCTATGTAGTTTGCAAGAAAACCTTTGTCGGCTGGGCTCAGCACGAGACTCCCAGGTGAGCGATCGACTGGCGGTACATTCATGAATACAAAATTGCGTGCACCTGCGGCATATAGCTAAGAGCCGGAATTAGTTATAATTAATTGTATTGGGAAAAAAGGCAAAGGCAGCTCACTTGGTTGACGAGACGCTCGTAATCCTTGATCAAAGCGTAGTTCAAAGAATTATTCTGCTGTAGGTATGATAGGATGACATCATTGATACCAAAGAAAACTGTGAATAGCGTATCTTCGGCGGACCAGGGAACCTCCCCATGAGTGTAGGAAGGTAGAAAGCTCTCGGTGACCTGCTGCTCGAAGGATTGCACGATCAGGCCATATGGAGAAGGGAGCAACGCAGGATCGATGGTGGCTCCACCGTAACCGAAACAGTACGTTTGGATATAGCTCTGATTGTACGTAGAGCTCAGGAAATCGACGTAATTAGGGCCGTTCGAAGAGGTGGCCCCGGGGTAGGCTGGGTTACCAAGGGGATTACCGGGGTTTGGCTGTGGGCCACGAACATTGAACCCAGTGCTGGTGTACGAATCACCGCTACCGCCTTGTGAGCTTACGACCAGCATTTTAATGTCACATGATGCTTACAATGTGAACATGTAGTGAATGTTCGACCATCCGTTCCACGCCGTTTCAGATTTCCGAGGACGGATCTTGAGCCGGCGAGTCTTGCCAAATTGGCTGCTGAACGAAGTGCCGGGGTAGAAGGAAGAATCTTCGGGTGCTCTGTGGGCAGTCTTGGAATAACGCCAATACTCTGGCTTCTTGGTGAAGTTGTGCGGTAACGCTGGCGCAGGATAGACCCCTGGTTGAACCTCGCGATCGGAGAAGGCAAAGCACTGAGCTTGATGCAGCGCAAGTAAAGTTGCGAAAAGAAGGTGAACAACGAAAGACATATTGCGAATGCAATATTGGCAGAATGCTCCTAGTTCTGATTTTGTGAGATTTGAATCACGAAAGGCCCAGCTGCTGAGCAACATGTGCGTCAAACAGAAGCATGCTCGAAATCCAGTAATCTCAGTGGGAAAGAGCGTTCTGATATAATACCTTCTGGTCCTGGAAAGGCCCACTTATCTTGGCACCTCGTGGCAACTTTCTCGTGACTCTACGAAGTGAGTGTTCAGAAAAGGGATTTGGATCTTAGGAGGATATTGGCCGGGAAAAGATCCCAATCAGATATGGAGGTGAGAGTGAAAGTACAGAAGCCGAGTATCGGTGGGCGTTTGAGGTACTTTCACAGTTGATTTCAAAAGGAGTGAGATGCTTAGGAAGAATTGATCCACAGTTGCAGTATCATGTTGGTCCTGTCGTTTTGCCATATCGTTTTACCGCTTCATACTGCTAAATTCGAATTCCTGTGGCACGAAAGACTTCCAGCGGATCTAGCCAAGCTTTACAAAGCCAGCTGGAGGCTGAGATTTACCTGCGGTTGGTAAGACAGAGAACCAAGAAATTTCTATACCTACGAGAGAAGTGGCAAAGCGATGATCACAACCTTGTAAGATTGGCTGATACGCAACGACGGTACGACAATGACTTACGCCAAAAGGAGTAGCGTCAAGCCTGTGGATTTATCAACGTGTCGAGCAGTGACGCCAAAGCTTTTAAAGTGGTAACGACTTCCTGTTATGATCATCCGTAAAATATGGTGGAATTCAGATATGCCAAAGGCGCGAAGCTAGAAGCCCTCACAGGCGCTATGTGTCAAGATCTGGCACGCACCTTTCATACACGCAATCTTCGGTGACGGAGCGAAACTCTGGTCGTCGCTCTCCGTGATACCTCACGATCACCATTGCCTGCACGCTTTCCCGAAATGGCCCGAGGGCAAGCATAGGGCGAACGGGCCATTGCGCTTTGCAGGCCTCAGTTATCATCGCCAGAAGATCTGATGCGTTATGCAAGCACCCGCCCCTGGCAGATCGAGGAACGACCTCGGGCGTTCGACGCTGTCGATACTCTGAGCTCTAAACGCTGGGATTTCTATATCCATCATGGACTATACTGTTGCTCCGTAAGCGACTTTGAACAGTTGGCCAATTGTGTCATGAACGATTCTCAGTTCACACGTGACGAGCTGGTAGATATACTGGCGTCTGGCTCATATCTTGGAAGATCCATGGTTCTTGTCTGTTTGCATCAGTGTCTCTATAATGAACTTGTTGGCCTCTTTGGCCATTTCCGGACTCATTTCATGCCCAACACCATCATATATCAAATTCTCGAAATGCACAGATCCATCTCCGAACCAGCCGTTGCTAGCCGTTGCTTTCTTCAGCCATCGACAGAATGGTTCTGCGCATCTATAAGGAACGAGCTTATCGGCACCGCCAGCCATGTTCAGTATTCCTTTGCCCTTTATGGTGTTGCTCATGAGCGGTACAAGTCTCTTTTGTTCGTCTTGTGATGGCATTTCGTCAAAGTTCTGTGAGGTACGAGTACGAATTGGGCCAAAAAAAAGTCCGGCTGGGTCAAATGTTTCTACGGCTTTGACCAGGTTTAGTGGGAAGTCTTTGGAACCTAAGAACTGCGCTCCCGGGGTTCCCGAGTCGGTCCACGAGGGTAGCTTCGAGAGCCTCGCACGATCAGACATCAGCGCAACGTAGTCAGGGCATCCAATGATGACAATGGCAGTGCTGACTCTAGGGTCATGGATGAGGCATTGCCATGCTGCATGCCCACCCAATGATACACCCAGGACGATATGGTCGACAATTGTACGATCAGATGTGGGAAAAGTGTAAGACGAAATGTAGGTCATCAATTGGGACACATCGGTTGCGGTCCCATCTACGAGCCGTCAGCAAAATGAGAAGGAAGACTGGGGCGCCACTCGAACGGTAGATCCCTAGCATATCCTGCGCATGCGACTCATTGCCCGATCGCCATGTCTCATTCGCCAACTTGTTGACTTCTCTCGATCCATGATTCCTCTGATCAAAGGAAGCGGCAATGAGACCAATTTTATGTCCTGCACTTTCCGCCGCTTTGGGCTGATGATTCCAATCGGTAATGGCTGAAGCAGCAACGGGCTCCATGCAAGTCTGTGTCTGGAGCCTTGGATGAAGAAGCCACAAGCAAGTGACATTGGTGGCTTCTGCTGGCAAATCCTCCAAGCCGTGCACAGTCGTGAGGATGCCAGAAATCGTGAAAGTCTTCTTTGACACTGTTGGCGGGCCGTTGGGGTAAGTACCTTTCATCGGATTAGTTGTAGCCATCGCGGAAAGGAAACCCGCGGCTCTCAATTCGAGTGCCTAAAAGTCCTTGCAATCCTAGGCGACAAATAACAATCCCCACATTAGGTCATGGTAGATAACGATAGGCCGTATTCATTAGGAGCGCTTCCAAATATGTCGGACTGTCACGGTGTCACCATGATTATGGTGTTAATAGGTACTTACTCCGTATGCGGCGTTCAGGTACGAAGTTTAGGTTTATATCCGGCGATTACCCAGTTCTCTGCCAAGTCGATCAAGAAAGTATCCAGGCCTGGTCGCTCCAACACGCTGAAGCTGCGCGCAAGTCACACTATTTAGGGCGTTGAACAGAGCGATTATGGCTCCCAGCTTGACAGACACCAATGTTTGTAGTGTTGGAAGTCAATCCACGAGACTCTGATTGGAGGCCTTTACGACGTGAGGACGATGCCAGCACCTGACCACATGCCCGGTTCACCCAAGAGAGCGAGCGTTGCAGATGTTTCAACACCCTTAGATACCCGAAGTATCCAATTCGTAAATCCTGCTTTCGATGCGTATAGGGCAGACGGCCCACTAGATTCTGCTCCTAATTACTTCGAGGACGGTGAGCTTGTCGCTCCACATCGTCATGGCGGGAATCTTTTGTCAAAACTACGAGGAGCTCTGGCGGCCCCATCAAGTGCAGCAGGACACCAGAGAAGTACAAGTGGATTCTCACTCGGCGGTGATGCGACGGACGAGCGGTCTTCAGGAGCTCGAATGCCGGCAGGGAATGAGCGCGATAGGATCGCAGTGGAAGGATCGTCGGACGAGGCAGGTAGCGAGCTTGACGCAGACGCTGAACAGAGTACCGGCGAAGATAGCCCACGAGTCCTGCCTCACCAGAAACCAAAACGGAAAAGCCGACAACCACTCGAAGATGGACCACACACAGCACCAACAACGCCCAAGCCCCCAGCCTTTGGTAATGGCAGACCTAACTTCGTATCCTCCAACTCCTGGCTGGCTTCGGACAGGTTTCGACCCTCTTTCTTACCGCGGAGAGCAACGACAATGGACATACCCGGTGAAGGTCGACAAGGCGTGTCGGAGGATGAAGGCCGGGACAGAATGAGCCGAGAGAGCCCTTGGCGGAAAGGCAATACTTGGATGCAGGGCCCTCGCGGACTGAGCTACAAAGGTCATAAGCAAAATCAGCATTCGAATGACGAAAGACGTCCAAGCAATTTCCGACGCGCATTCACTGGTCTGGGAAGCTCCGGAGATGGCCCAGAGGGTTCACCATTCACACCATGGAGATCCGGCCGTAACGAAGGAGCTCCTTCGGTCAGCGCAGCTAAATGGCGACAGTTGAAAGCAGGACTGCGGATGATGGGCCAAAGACGAAAAGCCGAGAACACTGTTGATCATGCCAAGTCCGCAGAGTTGCTTGCAGAGCTTACAGCTGGAGTTCCTGCTGCTCTGCTCCTGGCCAGCATGTTCCAAAGAGATGAGCATGGGAATAGAAGGATACCTATACTTCTAGAACAGGTCAAGGTTAAGCTCACAGATAGCCAGCAAGTCGATTCAAAATCTGGCGACCGACACATGATTTTTCGAATTGAATTGGAATACGGTAGTGGGCTCACACGGATGAAATGGGTTATTCATCGTACCCTTCGGGACTTCACGAACCTCCATGCACGTTACAAGCTACTGGTCAGTGCACAGAAGTACATCCAGCTGAAGAACGACGATGCTCGTACGAGGCTACCTCATTTTCCCAGGAGTACATTCCCTTATCTTCGAGGCATACGCGGGCTCCAGAGCGAATCGGAAGATGAGAAAGAGAATGATGATGCCGACGGCACAGGGCCGAGCGGTGGAGACGGTAGTGCGACGGAAAAACCGGCAAAAAAGAAGAAGACACGTCCTGCGCTGAATCATATGAAGAGAAAACTAAGTACTGTTGCTATACATGGTGGGGATGCTGCTGGAGAAGCCGGAGCTGGCGCACCTGGTAAGAGAGAGACGTATCCAGAGAGACAGCGCAAAAAGCTTGAGGTATATCTGCAGCAGATGATCCGATATCTTATCTTTCGACCAGAGAGTAATAGACTTTGCAAATTTCTGGAGCTTTCTGCTCTTGGGGTGCGACTTGCCGCAGAAGCAAGCTATCATGGCAAAGAAGGTCTCTTAATCATTAAATCCGGAAAAGGGGTCGACTTCAGAAAGGCTTGGACGCCGTCTCTGATAAAGTCACGCCACGGACCCAAGTGGTTTGCTGTGCGCCACAGCTATTTGGTATGCGTCGATTCGCCCGAAGAAATGAATATCTATGACGTGTTTCTAGTCGATTCAAGTTTTGAGGTACACACTAAGAACAAGCGTATGCGAGATCAAAAGAATCCCAAGGACATTGCAAAGACTGCAAAGGACTCAGCATCTCGTCGACAGCATCATACTCTACGGATCACCAACTCCGAGCGGAAGCTGAAGCTCTTGGCCAAGAATGAGCGTCAGCTGCACCAATTCGAAGATTCCATTCGGCATATGTCCCAGAATACTGTATGGTCAAAGCTCAATCGATTCGACAGCTTTGCTCCTGTTCGATCTAATGTTTACGCGCAATGGCTTGTTGATGGTCGAGACTATATGTGGAATGTATCCCGAGCTATCAGCATGGCCAAAGACGTGATACATATCCATGACTGGTGGTTGAGTCCGGAGCTATACATGAGGCGGCCGGCTGCCATAAGCCAGAAATGGCGACTCGATCGATTACTTCAGAGAAAGGCACGCGAAGGGGTCAAGGTCTTTATCATCGTCTACCGCAACATCAATTCCGCCGTCCCAATTGATTCTACATACACTAAGTTTTCTATGCTCGACTTGCACCCGAACGTTTTCGTACAGAGATCACCAAACCAGATAAGGCAGAACACATTTTTCTGGGCCCATCACGAGAAATTGTGCATCGTCGACTACACTGTAGCGTTTGTTGGAGGGATCGATCTATGCTTCGGACGTTGGGATACACCTCAACATACCGTTGTGGATGACAAGTTGACAGGGTTCGAACTATCTGATGCACCAAAAGACGCTGACCATTGCCAACTTTGGCCCGGCAAAGATTATTCCAATCCCCGAGTACAAGACTTTTATGCGTTGGATAAGCCATATGAGGAAATGTACGAAAGATCCCGGGTACCACGTATGCCATGGCATGACATCTCAATGCAAGTGGTCGGACAACCCGCACGAGACCTCGCAAGACATTTCGTACAGAGGTGGAACTTTATCCTCCGGCAGCGTAAGCCTACTCGTCCAACTCCATTTCTGCTGCCTCCTCCAGACTATAAGCCGGCAGACCTCGAGGCTCTTGGACTCCAAGGCACCTGCGAAGTACAGATTCTACGATCGTGTGCTTGGTGGTCCATTGGAACCCCAGACTCGACGGAACATAGTATAATGAATGCCTATGTCAAGATGATCGAACAGTCGGAGCATTTCGTCTATATCGAGAATCAATTCTTCGTCACCAGTTGTGAAGTTGAAGGCACCAGAATCGAGAATCTGATTGGCAACGCACTCGTAGAGCGTATAATAAGGGCATCTCAGAAAGATGAGGCCTGGCGAGCGGTCATCCTTATCCCTCTGATGCCGGGCTTCCAGAATACCGTCGATAGTCAAGATGGCACCAGTATCCGGCTCATCATGCAATGTCAATTCAGGAGCATTTGTCGTGGTCAATCGTCTATCTTTGGTAAATTGAGGGCGCAAGGAATCGAACCGGAAGACTACATTCAGTTCTACGCACTCCGATCATGGGGAATGATCGGGCCCACCAAACAGCTTGTGACGGAACAACTCTACATACATGCCAAATGTATGGTAGTAGACGATAGGATCGCCATTATTGGTTCTGCCAACATCAATGAGCGCTCAATGTTGGGATCCCGCGACTCTGAGTGTGCTGCTGTGGTCAGAGACACAGATATGCTGTGGTCTACAATGAACGGTGAACCATATCTTGTTGGTCGCTTTCCCCATACTTTGCGCATGCGTCTTATGCGCGAGCACATAGGCATCGATGTCGACCAGGTCATGGAGGAAGAACGACTGGAGAAGAATGAGGAAGCTTGTCAATGGGAACAAGATATGGACAAATTCCACGGTGAAGTGTCAACCCCATGTGCGCCTACCACCGACCCGAAAGCAACTCCAGACAAACTTCGGTCTGAGCACATGTCGAAAGATGAGACGCTTGCCAAGTCCCTTCATAAAGAGGGATTGCACAGTTTCAATCATGACGTGGACTGGGAACAAGCCAACAATCCGAACCTCTACACCAATAAGCGCTTGACGACAGACCCAAGGGTAATAGACAATGCGCAGCATAGAAAGGATGTGGACGGCGAAGGGCCAGATGAGATGCTCCGGGAAGAGCGAGCCGGTCGAGCAGGCGCCAGAGACACTGCCCTTGTAGGAGACAGAGAGGTATTGCTCTCGCCTACAGCACGTGATTTGCGCAGGCGAAGGTCTTCCTCTCGCAAGAAAAGCCCCTCGCCAGCTGGCTCAGACGACCGCGGTGGTAACGAAGCCCTACCGCCACCACTACCTTTACTCCGGGGAACGACCGCCGAGCTAAACCTTCCCCAAGTTTCTCAGCTCCCCGCTCTTCCCTCCACTGACGACACTGATATCGGTGGTCCCTCTTTTCACCGTACTCCCTCTCAGAAAGCCGCGCAGAGGTCAAATCCCCTCGTCGCAGACATGGAGCGCCCTCTAGTAGACAAGAATTGCATGCGCGATCCGCTCAACGACAGTTTCTTCCTCGATACTTGGCATGCGGTCGCCGAAAACAATACTAAGCTCTTCCGCACCGTTTTCCGCTGTATGCCTGACAATGAAGTCAAGAGCTGGAAAGAATACAAAGAGTACTCCGCCTATGCCGAACGATTCGCTCAAGCTCAGGGTGGTGGCAAAAGTAAAGACCGTGTCCAACAGGAGACGCCGGGTAGTTCTGGTCCTCCCGGGCAGGGAACCCTGGCGGACAGATTGAGGCTGCTAGGTACCGCTGGGGAGAAGGCAGGCAATACGGAGGAGAAAGTCGCGATATTGGGGGAGAAGCTGATCCACCACCTGCCACTTACAGACCATAACCACAACAACAAAAAACCACTAGGAAAAATAGAGGATTGGGCCGAAGAGGCCAACCGAGCGCAGGCTGCCAGGCAAGACGCCAAAACAAGAGCTGATGCGCATAGGCAGGACTCACGGAGTAGTGATACGGTGCTTGATGAGAAAGCCTCGCTCCAAGCTCCACCTACCGCCACCAGTAACGGAACCTCCGCACTGCAAGACTTCGCACCCCTAAAGCCACTACCGACGCCTGACATCGAGCCTTCGGCGCTATCCAAGAAAGACTCGGCCACGCCCACAGTGGGCTACTCGAATGCGCTGAACCAAACCGCTTCCACAGCTTCCAACACGCGAAAAAGACGGCGTAGAGCGACGACGAGAAGCTCGAGACGAGAGTTCCATGCTAGTGATGATATCACCTCTAGGGATGACGCGGAAGAGCTTATGGGGATGGTGCAGGGGCACTTGGTTGTTTGGCCCTATGATTGGTCAGTCCTGTCCAACGGGTGATATGAGAGTCCAGAGCTAATAATATTGCCTATAGGCTTGCTCGAGAAGAGAAAGGTGGGAATTGGCTGTATAGCATTGATGGTCTGGCGCCGTTGGAAATTTACAATTGATGCTCAATGGGTTCAGGGATTTGCATAGCGGGTGGGAAGTTGCTGCATTAATGGGCTTTGGCATACATTATCAGCTGGCTTGGGGCTGAGTCTTTCCATCTCACATTCCTGTGTACATAGTTCGTGGGGCAGCTATTTCTTCCTCGGACCACATCGACGTCGGCCTTTGTTCCTCTGTCCTTTGGCCCGCATCATGGCACATTGCAAGCGAGCCGCTTGCCTCGTATATCTTATTCATGTACTCATCAAGGCAGGGTTGGTCCCCCAGGGATCTCAAATACTTGATACCCACCGTACTCTCGCAGTTGCAAAGCAGTAGCATGCTCTAGGTGCGCCTCAAATAATGTGTAGGCTCACCTCACCCCCGCCTCAATCGCAACCACTAATCCTTGCCATCTTAGAGATCCGTTTCTATGACGCGATAGATATGATCCCAGCTCCAACTCTGTCCCCCATTCCAAGACAAGCGGAAACGGTCTCAACAATCACCGTCTGACAAATCTATGCGGTACAGTGTTTGTTATGATCCCTTGACTGTACTTCTTAATCAGATGAATTGTTTATATAACATCCTATCATTCCTCCAGAGACATCCCAACGCCAATGACGAGCGACATCAAGTGATAGCCTGTGTCCCCGGGCAATCGATCCCATCCTCTATACACGACGTCGGCGTGCCCAAGCCCACCCTCCCATCCCCATACGTCATCCACAGCGGCACCGAGTCCCTGGTCAAGTCCGGCATATTCCACAGCTTGATCTCATAGCACGGCCCCACGAACGAGAAGCTCATCGGCCCGTCCCTCGAATCATCCACCACGTTCGGCGCATGCAGCTGCACCATCCCCCACGGGCACTGCTCCGACACGGGCGCCTTGGAGAAGTCCATGATCTGCGCCTGGATCTGCGTCATGTGGTTGATGACGAGCGCGCAGGTGCCGTTGGCGGGCGCCAGCGGCGGGTGGCCCATCGACCAGCGCCCGCCCAGGCAGTTGGGCTGCTCCTTCATGTAGCACAGGTCGTGGCAGGCGGCCGCGGAGGAGACGTTGTTGAAGTGCAGGTTGACGCCCCAGGCGCGGCGGGCGTGGCAGGGCCCGTCGTAGGTGTAGACCACGGGGCCGTCGTGGTCGTAGTACCCGTACTTCGCCACCTCGTCGGGGGTCTCCAGCGTGCCGAAGGGACAGTTGTGTCGCTTGGGCGCTCCTTTGATGGGTTGGGGGGTGATGATGAGGGTGCACTTCCCGGCCTGCTTGTCGACGCCGTAGACGGGTGTTTTCTGCCGGTGGATGGCCCGCAGGCAGTTGGGGGTCTGGAAGCAGAGCTTGCGGCATTCGTCTTTGGACTCCATGTGGTCGAAGTGGAGGTTGGCGGGGAAGGAATCGGATCGTCGTTCGATGAGGTTGTGTGCTGGATGTTCGTCACCATTATGGCAAGGTCCCTGAAACACCGTGTAGGGCATTTCATCGACGTAGGAAAAAGCCTCTGGATTCACCCCAAGGGGACACTGCTCCGTCGTTTCTGCCCCTTTTACCTCCTTCTTCATGATGCCTAGCATGCAATAAGCCCCATGTTCATACGGCATCGGCTTGTAGTAACCGCCCAAGCAATTTAGCTGCTCTTCTTTGTAGCATAGATCGCGGCATGCTTCGAGGGATGTGGTGTTATCGAACAGGAGGCGGGTTAAGAATTCTTCTTGCTTCATTACTGCCTTCTCTGCCTCGGATGAAATCTGCCGAGGGAGGGTTGAGAGGCTCTTGTATCCTGGAATGGTCAGCTGGAGTGATCGGATGGGAAAGAGAGGTTTACTATCGTGCTCTGTCTGTGAGATTGCTGCTGGGTGAGCATATGAGAGTCGTCCTAGAGCCGTGGCAAGAAGGAGGCCTGCGATGTAGGAGAAAGCCATTGTGCAGTCGACTTCGATGATAGCTTACCTTTGATAATCTGTTTATGTCGGTTGTTTGAAAGAAAGACTTGGTGCGGGTCTGGCTCTTATATTATAATCGTCCATCCTTTCGAAATCAGTGGAAAAGCCATACGAGGTAATTTCTTGTATTCCATTCTAGGGGTATGCAACAATGCTAGATATTGCCTCAAGTGATTCGAGTTTCTGCCACTCGCGCCTGAATGGGTATCTTTCGGTCAAATTGCCCAAAACGCCCCCTACCAAGCTCATCTTCGCATCAGCCATGAATCAAAATCGTGCATGGATGCACCCAATTTTCATACTCCAACTCCAAAAAGCGCCGTTGCTAGCTTATGAGTAATGATGTTTTTACCTCGATCCGGATCAACCCCCTCGTGCGTTGCCCCTACGGCAATCTATCGGCGTCGACTTTTTAAGCTCCTGGGACGGCCAAGAATCCATCCGCTTTCGCCTTTTTCGTTGCTGCCTTTGCCACTGTATAATTGTTCTCGATCATGATTCTGCCGATATGTCAGCCGTGCTCTCCACTGAGCCTCAAGGTATTAACTTACGGCAAACTTTCGAAGACCACGCTATTGCTTTCATAATGATTGACGAAGCCGCCCTGCAGAACCCTCCTTAATCCCTGCAGCCGGTGTAGCTTCCACCATTTGTCAATCCTCATAACGCCATCTTGACCGATCTTCACCATCATCCTACTGCCGAATATCTTGCCGTCGTGATTCAGGGCGTTGTTGTAACGTGGTCCGCTGGTAGGATCCCTAACGCTGTTGAGGATATCCGAGAAATTGGTGCGGACGGATTTCTTGTCTTTCTTAGACAAGCGGTGTGTGCTCAACGAAGCAAGCTCCGACAGCTGAGAAATAAGTTCGTCGGTGTTACGGAATGCCGGGTGTACGTTGGCCGGCCTCGAGATCATGGCATCAGCATCCGGTTCGCCGTCCGACGAATCAGAGCTGGGACTCTCGTCTTCATCTTCAGCAACGTAAAATTTCTCATACAAGAGCGCTATATTCTCGCCAGCAGCAATCTGGACAGATGGGAAGGAGCTCGAGAGTTGGTCGGTGAAAGTGCCAAGGGCTTCTTCGAGTTCGGAGGAGAGGTCGTCAGCGAGCGTTGCCAGAAATCCCCATTCTTCTAAAGCAGCAGTCACAGGCCCAGCTTCATCTTGCGCAGAGATGAGGTCTCCGTCCGAAGCAGCGATTTCGAGCAGGAAGGCCATGTTGTCGAGGATTTCCTCGTCGGAAGCGCCACCATAAAAGGTGCAAACGCCAAGGGTGTGAATCGCGGCCGTTTTGCAAGAGATTGAAGCAGAGTCCGAGATTATGCGCTTGAGAGGAGATGCGACGCTGTCATAGATCAGGTCGGAGGGCGAGGTGATAAGGGTCATGCCGAGCGCCTTCAGCGCGAGAACAGTCTCCTTTTCTGAAATCTCCGCTTTTATGCTCTTCAAGAATGCAGTGACAAGCTCTCCTTCTCTGCCGTCGATATCTTCGTGTGCATACTGAGCGGTCAGGATGTGGATGTAGGTAGCCAGGCACTTTTCTCTACCGTGGACACTGCTGCGCTTGCGATCGATGATCTCAGCCATACGCTCTTCCAGGTCCGATCGCCATGCGCTCGTCGTGTCGACAGCCTCAGAGTTCAGGATCTCGTTAAGGGAACCCACACTGCGAGTCGTGTTAGCTGGGCGTCTTGCATTTGTCGGTGCGGAAATGTTGGCTCTGGAGCCGTAGCCAATCTAGCTGCATCAAAAAGAGGACATACCTGAAGGAGGTTTCGTCGCTCAGTTCGCCTCCCGTGTCTTCATCATCAGAGCCAGCTCTGCTGACGACGCGTGATGGTGCTCTTGAGTTGGACCTTGAAGTGGCTGGTGATGATTGCTTCGATAACGCCCTGCGCGATACTGTCTTGCTGCTCTCCAGAGCACGTCTTCTAAGGTCGTGCATGATGATGCCTCCTCCGAGACTTGTAAAAGGGGGATCCTAGATGAACGATAGATATCCCGCGAGGAAAGTCGCTTTTTTCTCCAGCTATTTGAATGGATTTCGATGCCGAAATTTGAAGAGTTCTGAAAGTGACTGAAATATTCGCATTTCCAATTTCGAGGCTATTTGGTGTTGCGAGATTTGCGCAAGACTACTGGGTGTTGAGGGATTTGTCTGCGGAAAGTCAATAGAGTTTGTGAATTTCGTCGTGCAGATGACTGAATTTAGCATTTGTGTCTCTGTGAATGCCAAGCAATACTTTAATACGTGATTCCGTCGGCCCGTTGATGAAGTCTAGCGGCGGGATGGTTATGGATGTCCTTTGTTGTATCCTCTCAGTGGAACCTGCTGCTGTCGAGGACTAGGTATGGCACACCAGAAGGCAGAAAGTGCATTAATTCATTTTCGCATTTTCACCACCATGTCAAAGCCGCTTTCCACGGTCGAATGAGGTCAAATTTTAGATCATGGCAGAATCACTATAGTGTCTGTCAATTGATCGAAAGAATATGTCACAATATGCGTTCTAGTCAAGTCGTGGATATCAAAGTTTAGAGTTAGATTTAGGGTTATCATCAGATTGCACGAACCCTAGAATAAACCCTAAGAATACATCTTGTAAACGTAGAAAATTTGACACAATCTCTCGGTCAATTGATAGACACTATAGTGATTCTGCCATAATCTAAAATTTGACCTCATTCGACCGTGGAAAGCGGCTTTGACATGGTGGTGAAAATGCGAAAATGAATTAATGCACTTTTTGGCCTATGGTGTGCCATACTAGGTTGAGCGACGTACCTTACCATCTGTTGGCATTAGACTGCACTCCTTAGCGCCTACATGGATCTCCCATCATTTTATACACGTGTAGATATAGGTCGCATTTCTGGCATTGGATCCTACCAAAGAACTTTCGCATGCTCCCATCTGACGGGTTTCCTCCCTTATACATGATGATCTGCTCCCGAAAAATGCATCATCACTATCTAGCATGGCTCTCCGTAAAGTAACAGAGAAAGAGACACGACGTGTGTATTTCCATCACACTTTTCCGTAGAACCAGTCCCACCACCATACCCATCTTGGTCACGTATGCCTGAAACCATGCAACGCCATGAACGCGCTCGCTAGCCAGCAAAGAAACTCGTTAATCGTAGAGGATGCTCGATACGCCCCATTACCGCACCCCTCAGATGCCGCATGGCTCGTCTTCGCATGTGGAAGTAGATGTCGTGATGCTTTAACCTTCGTGATCTCTTCCTAGCATTCTCGACTTCGTCGGCGGCTCCCTATTCTCCTTTTCCCTTCTTGCCTCCATGATCAGTCTCTCACGCTTGAGATCATCGATATCATATGACGGAGTCGAACATTCTCCGCTTCCACTCCGTGCGTGCTTGTTACGCGTGGCGCCGATGGAGCTTGTCGACTTCATTTTCTTCAGTGACTTTGATTTGCTGAAGTCTTGAGTACGAGACAAATCATTCAGCTGGCCGCGATCGAGTTCTCGAACGTCGTTCCGGGTACGTAGATTACGGATCTCGCGGGCGATCCTTTCAAGGGTTGTGCCACGCTTCTTAGGCGAAGAAGGCGGGAGGTGCGGGAGCTCGGTAGCAGGGCATGCAGGAAGGGGTTTGACGCTATTGTTACGACTGCAGTTGCCCGGGATGCTGTTGTTTCGGCTGCCATTGCTACTGCTTGTAGATGGACGGTCGATAGTGGCAAAGCTGATGCCTGAATCTGAGCGACGTTCAGCACGGTGATACTCTGAACTGGCGGGGTCGAGACTGTTGTGGCCGCTGATCTCCTGGCACTCCTCTACAATGCCATTGGCGGTGCGAAGGTATTTGTCAACGACTTCCCGCACAACCGGCCAGCCATTCGCATCCTCAGGTCGTTCGCCTTGGTGTTCAAGGTTCTTGAGTATGCTTTTGCCGTTCTTCTCGACCCCTGTGATATATCTGAAGAAAGCGTTGCGCTGAGAGGCGAGAATAGTAGATGTGAGTTGCCGCGTTGGTGGTGGCGCAGGTATTGGTGGATAAAGGGTGTTAAGCATGGCGTAACAATTGGATTTATTGAAAGGTTCCAGGCGCATTTCGTTTATCAGAGTCTGTTGGCAATTCTATTAGTCGATCGCAGATAGCTGATGGCGGCGCTCTTACCCATCGTCGAAGACCGATAAACAATTGCGTATACAGCGCCTCGACTTTTCTTTCCTTGTCTTGCATGCTCGCCATCCATTCCGCTACCCTAGGATACTTATTCATAATTTCTTCGCCTGTCTGGCATACTGCCTCTGGATCGACCCCCAATCGCTGAAGCGCGAGGTTCAGCTCCCGCTTTCTCCTGTTCTCTAGGTCTTTGAGGTAGTCTAGAGCGGTAAGTGCTTGGGTAAAATCGACGAGACAGAGGTCGGCGGTGAAACAGCGACGGACGAAAGATGTGATGAAGGATGGTGGGAGGGAGAAAGGTTGAGACGGTAAGTTGCTAATATGCGTCATCAGGCATGACTTGAAGTGGTCTGTAGCGTTCTGTGGCACCAGCTGCTGCTGCTGCTGCTCCAATGGGAAATCGGGAGACGCGGGGGTACTGTCAGGACTTGAGCCATTGGAGCTACAAAGCGAGGGTGTATCTGGTCGAATTGACCGGCGAGTGTAGTTCTGTGTCTGAGGTGCTGAATTGAGGGTGTACATTGTTCGTAGTGGTATTTCGTAAGTGCCTGGATATGCAAGGAGGTGTTCCAGTATCCAAGGGAAAGCGGACCTCTCGTTAGAGGAGGAAGAGTTGCTGCGTAACGACATTCTGATAGCTGAATCGTGGCTTTTGCGTACTAACGACAGGACGATAGCGAATTGGTTAGAGGCGTTGGGCCGGGCTGCGGCAGGGTTGGAGCGTGACAAAGCCAGATATCGAAAAAATAGCGAGAACAAGCCCTTAAGCCAGTCTAATGCTCAAGGAGTCGTCATATCGAGGACACTGTACGAGAGTGTGGATGGCCGCGCATTGAGTGAAACAATGAGGGTTGTTTATGGTTCGTGGTTTGTTTAGCGCTTCTGGTTGCCTGGCAGGAATCGATGCTCAACACTTGCGGATGTCCGCAGTGGTCGAGTCTTACTCCTTGCGATTTTGACGTTAATGGCTTACGATCTGACGAGCGGATTCAGCGGCGAGCAACGTGTGGGCGCAATCTTGTGTGATTGATGCCGGGTAGCAAACACAGGACCAATTGCAGCCTTCCGCGCGGCGAGACTCTGGGTGTCAGAAAAATGGAGTTAGGGAAGACGAGCGGATTCGCAATCAGAAATTGTTTGACAGATGGGATTGCCACCCCTCACAATTTTCGAGGCAGCGTGTCTAGCTGTTCGTGGTCGGCACGGAGTGCGGGTGGTGCGGCGAGGTGTTTGAAGGCGACGGTACCAGGTCATATGAGGGCATCCAAAGCATCGATTTTCTAACCTTCGCTGAATCGACAACGTATCCCGATTGTATTCGTTGTCGAGGAAGCCGAGCGAGGGTTAGAGGCAAGTGTTCTCGTCAATAGAAGACGGCCTAGATAGTAGTACGATAACAGGCACAGGAAGTGAAGCCGAAATTTCCAAAAGGATGGATCCTCGACCCCTTTTGGAAAGCCATAGCCTGGTTCCTGCAAACGCGACAGGCTAGGAATGAAAGTCAGATGGTTCTCTGGCTGGAGGCGGGCATGAAGGAATTGATGACTACGGGTAACACTTTCTGCAAATCGCACGGCCAGCACAACGCCTTCCGCTGCCATTTCCCGAACAATTTCCTGGGGTCTCGTCCCGCCGGGATCGTCAAATGATTTCCCCGGATCGCGTGTGGGAGGATCCCCTTCAAACTTCTCGAGTCTTAGGCAAAAGCAGACGCGTTCGAGGATTGTTCCAGCTTGCCCGCAGGCCATCGAAAGCCTGAACCGAAATTTGAGCGCTTCTACGACCACGGCTCGTCTGCGGCATTCTGGTATTATGATACTACGTCGGTCATCGACAGTATATCTATCATCAGCATCGCGCAGCCGTCCGGGCTCCGATCAATCCGGCGATCGAGGAGAGATCACGATCCTTAGATGTCTCTGCAACAAGCGCTCTTAAGTCAGATCTGGTCAACGGCCAGCATTGTCATTGCTGCCATCGTCCCCCCGACTTGAATATATGCGACAATTGTACGGCATCGTAATTCCCATTTCGCAGATCTCCAGGACGGGTCAGTGCCCTGGCTTGGTTGTAGTTCCCAGCAAGGTTTCCAAATGCCTGCCGCTTGAAGAGGGGGCGGCGAACTTCTTGTCTTGTTGTCCCTCTCAATTATCGCACATCATTCCTTACCTCCATGTCTTTCTCAGAATGTGCTTTACCTTGCGCTCTTCATACGCTGGATGAGCAAAGAATCGAGGTCCTACCTTACTACTGACCCTGGATCTGAAGAGATCGAGACTTTGGGGGGATCTCTGCGGCTATACATCTAGATCGAAATTAGATCGGCCACACGACATGGGCGTCGCGTGTCTGGCACACCCGCATCAATAGAATTGCGTGTTCGCTCGACGAACCGAATACTTTAAGCTATGCTCGATGAGCATCCACACCGCCAAAATCGCAGAATGAAACCCTGCACCAGCTGCCATTCACAATTACTGGGTCACGACGCATGGCCTGCAATGCACGAGGTATATCTTTTAGAGTATAAGTAATGAGCTCTATGTCAAGTCCGGATGCTTCCTAGAGTGAATCTCTGTTGAGGTGCCAGGAATGGCCAATCACAAATAGTCCATTACGTCCTCTGCCGTCTGTCATCTGTCCCTTGCCGAACAATGTTGCAGCTCTCTAATTATAATCGTGCATACTCCCGCACAGTAGTGTCATAGCTTTGGTGTGCTGCTACTTCGTACTTTCTATCGCCAGCCAAGAAGATACAGCCCCGCCAATCGTATGATGCTCTACAGGAAGGTAATGTACTCCTTTGTGGGTCTACAAGCCGAATGGAGAGAGGTCAGAGTGAAGGATATTCAACAGAGCTAACGATATAGACCTACTAGTATTCAAGGCTACCTTAAACTCAATCTATCAATGTCTCCTGTTCTCGCAAGTCGGCAAAGGTCCGAGAGTCGAGACAGACACGAGGCACGGACAGAAGTCTCCGAGCACGCACTGCTCGGGTCAAAAATCTCAGGCTTATGATGTTCAAGATGTTTTAGAAGTCAGACCACGGTACAGAAATCGGTCTGGCATACGCAGCAAGCATTCAGACGTTGATGCTTGTGTGATTGAAGCAAAAGCTTTGTCACACAACCGAAGAAGCACACGCCATCAGGTCGGTAAATTGTCGAATCGTAGTATTTCCATCGGCAGAACGTCCTTTGCACCAGTCCCGTCTACCTTACCTGGTCGTCTCCGCTTCCCGTATGGTCCAAGGTGCCATGAGTGGCTCAATTCAAGACAGGCCACACCTATTTCTCTCCACATTCTGATTTCATGAAACACATACTAAAAAGTTTCAATATATTTAGATCATTGAACATCATGGGCGGGAGCCAGAAACATGATGTGCAGCCCAAATTTTCAAATCTAGCTTTATGACTCAACAGGGCAGCCAAACATACAATTCATGGCTAGGACGCATTTCAACTGTCAAAGCAAGAGAGTCCCTTCTGTAACCTTTACAGCAGTACCCGAAAGCTGCACCATTTCCACCGCTTTGCCGCTTTCAGCCAGTGTTACTTCAACGACGATCTCACTCGCGCGTCCCATCTCTATGCCCTGTGCGATATCAAATCTGTAGGTGCGACCACCTTCACCGCTTTGCAGAGCCAGATAACTTCCAAGGGTGCACGCTGCACTTCCAGTTGCTGGGTCCTCGCCTATTTGCGGCTCTATCATCCGAGATCTAATTCTCGTGGGATGTTCCTTGTCCGCGGATAGTAAAGAATAAAAGTAGGGAGCCGTAAAAGAAGGAGACCATCCTTCATCCAAGGCAATTGCTTCTGCGTATTTCATTTGACGGCCCACCTGGAGTTTCTGAAGGTAGTGTTCAACGTTAGGAAGTGCGATGAGTATGAAGGTCATCCCCTTCACAACTGAGACAACGGGGAATTCTAGGAATGAGTCGTTAGTTTCACAAGGCCAAAGGTCGATCAAGTCATCTTGTGGTCTTGTTTCCATGGAAGGATGCAAGGACTCAACCCGGGAATGCGTCAAGCGGCTCGTGTGTATGTGCACATTATGTGGTATACATGCAACTGCCCAGCCATGCTCCCTATCATACTTCGAATGAATAGTGCCAGCCTTGGTCCTGACATTGAAAGCTTGACCGGTATGGGCAGTGGCGCTTTCCCCAATGCAGCAGATACTGCCTATCGTTGGATGTCCGGCAAATGGAAGCTCTGCTGTCGTGGTAAAGATATCAATCCTTCGGTTAAGGGTCGAATCATCCTCAGCCTCATGTAGAAATACTGTTTCGGAGAAGTTGAACTCGCGAGCAATGGCTTGCTTGAGATCTTGCTCCAGATGGTCATTCTTAGGCACCTTGACAATGGCCAGGGGGTTGCCTCTCAATCGTGTTTGTGTGAAGACATCGAAGGTGGCGAAATCTAGTCGTCTGCCCGTAGATGCAGTCGCCATGCTGAAAAGAATGTTATCTGTGACGATTTGAAAGATGCAAGACTCAGGGACTTATACAAGTATCTTACCAATGGAAGATCTGGTATCGTGCCAAGCAGGTTTCTATGCCGCAAGCGAAAAAGTGATCGTTCACTTGGCCCGCGAAAACACATCAAATTTTTTCTTTGCAGGTCTACCATCAACGCAATTCATCATGATACAACGTCAAAATTTTAACAGTAACATAACTTGATATACTCTACAACTTGTGCGCGATTTTGGGACATAAAATTGAAGCGTGCGTTGTAACGTTAAGAGTTTAAAAATATCGTTCAATGTGCTTTTTGACATTTGGCGACACACTATCTTGCCAACCCTAAGAGAAAAATTTGAACTTTTTTTTCTTAAAAAATGTGTCGACTGGAACAACGACATCTTTAGAACTTGCATCAACACATACTTTTATGTCTCAAAATCGCGCACAAGTTGTAGAGTATATCAAGTTATGTTATTTTTAAAGTTTTGACGTTGTACCATGATGAATTGCGTTGATAATAGATCTACAAAAAAAAAATTTGATGTGTTTTCGCGGGTCAAGTGAACGATCACTTTTTCGCTTGCGACATAGAAACCTGCTTGGCACGATACTACCTCAAGTTGGTTTAGCTTTATAGGTGATCTACGATTGCGAGCGAATGCGTCATCCAAAGTAGTGTTGACTCAATTACTAAATTAGTAATTACTAAGTAATACTTAGTAATACTATATAGTAATACTACTTTACTATTACTTTACTATTACTATTAACTTTGAAATTTTGTTACTATTACTATTACTATTTACTATTAGTGAAATTAGTATTACTAAGTAATTACTATAGTAATAAAAAATATATATTAATTTATTTAAATATTAAAAGAAGAATAAATATATTATTTATAGAAAAATTGATATTTTTAGTAGCTTTTCGACTATTTTTAGTAGTCTTTTTTTTTAAAAATGTTGATTAAAACTATTAGTACTACTAACTAAATCAATAAAATCAAAAAAATCTAACTAAATAACTAATTAATTAATTGTACTATTCGATAGTTTCGCTAGTATTTAAATCTAATTCTAAGATATCTTCTTTAATATCTTCTATAATAGTCTCTTTATTAAATAAAGAGCTCAAAAACTCTAAACTAGTAAGTTTAGAATTATTAAACTCTCTATATAAATCTCTCTTATCTTTAATATCTTTAATAAGATTAATTTCTTCGATAGAATAAAATTCTTTATTAAAGATATTCAAAGAATTAAGATAATAAAAATCGTATTCTATTAGAGACTCTTTAATATTATAATAATTATCTTTCAAATTATACTCTTGCTTCTTAGAGTTTAATTCTTGAGATTTTATAATATTTTTAGCTATAAAGCTTCGAATTAAATCTATTAAAAGTTAGTATATTAATAAATAATTAAAATATAATAAATTACTTACTATAATCTCGAAAAATAATAGACATTCTAACTAGATAATTGTTCAAATCTAGTAAAATACGTTGTGTAGTAATTTTAGATTCTTTTAATATAAAAAGATATTCTAAATTAATACTATTTTCGCGTAATAAATCTAAAAAGAAGTTAGCAATAAATAATGTTACGACATCGCGATAAAGATCGATAACAATAACAAATAAATTAAGATCTACATAGCATCTTTCTTATTAATAAGATCGAGATAACTATATTTAGATAAGCTTTTATTAATAGAATAGAACTATGCTTTCTACAACTTATTTTTCGCATTATAGTGTTTCGTTTATAACAATTTGGTAGCTTTAATTACGATTCGCACAAGTTGTAGATAACTTGTATCGTTCTTCTATTGTTTTTAGAAATAAAAACAATACTTATTATTGCAATAATTGTTATAAATAATTTATTACAATTTCGCTTTAGTTAAGAACGATTATTCGAATTCTTTCGAAACGTTAAATTAACTTTAACAAGTTCATTACTATTCTTAAAACTTAACTAGAAGATTATTAATTTTGTTTTTATTCTTTTAATTCTTTTTTACTTTAATTATCAATTTGTTAAAGAAAGTATTGACGAGCTTTTCTTTACAATTTAGATTATTATTATCTTTCGTTCTTAGCTAAGATTCTCTTATAGTTGTTTGTTAAAAAAAAGAACGAGAAATTTGTTCGCAAAGTTCTTATTTTTTTTAAACAATTAAGCAATCGATCTCGATAACTTCAAAGTAATTACTTAACAATTTCTTAAATTAACAATTAAGTATCGCTTTAATGTTTAGTATTAAAACTATTTATTATAAAAGTCTATAGTTTTTTCTAATTTTTTTACATACTTTATTGAAGTTATTTTTTCGAAATCTTTAGCGAAGCAAGTTATAACAAAGTTAAGAAAGAGCTTCTATTTAGAAGATTTCGAAATAGAAAGTCGCATTGCGACTTTTGCACAATTTATTAAATTAATTAAGATTTTTGTAACAAGTAATTTTCGACATTACGAATCAACAATTACTATTAATAGTTTTTCGAATAAAATTGTTAACAAGCGTTTCGAGAGAAATTTCGTTATTGAAATGTCTTCTACTAAGAAAATTTGTTAAAACGAAGAAATTAATGTTATAATTAAATTCTTCTCTTTGAAGAAGTTTTCTTTAAACTATAACAAGACGCAATATACTAAAGATTGCGTTATTTTACTCTACATAATATAAATTTAAGAGCAAAAACTTAAAACGTCGAATTTTTAACTATTTATTACAAAATAAAACATTAATATTGCGATTAAAATTTATAAGATACTTTTTGTTGCTAAGAAGATTTAGTTTAAAGAAAAAACAAAAAATGTCTTCGATTTTTTTCTTAATAAGACGAAATTTCGAGATTTTATCGAATGTGTTCGTAGTAATCTTAAAGATACTTAAGATAAATTAATTAAAATTATAATTTAACGCAATCGTATTAAGAAGCGAGAACGATCAAGTTAATCTTTGCAATTATATTAAATAATATATAACATTTTTTAAACATCGCAATATTGTAAAAAAGTATCTTAGTTTTGATTCAAACTCTTTCGTAGCTTTAGTAGAAATCTAGATCGACTAAAAATATATTACGAAAAAATTAAGTTTTCTATTTAGAATTAATTTCGTTTATTTTTTTATTATTTAATTGTTAAATTTAATCGCGATAAAGAATTACGTAATTGCGACGATCAAAATCGCAATCAACTCGTTAACAACGATAAATTTTGAGAAATTTATCTAAACTCTTTCTTAACAAAGAAGAGATCTTAAGAACGATATTAGAAAAGTAAATACGTCTCTTAGATTGCAAATCACAATTTTAATTGTTTCTTTGTCTACGTTATAACTCTAGCAAAAAAATATAATTATAATCGTCTTAATTAGCGCTCTTCGTCTTTGTTATCGCAATCTCAAACATCTTTTTCGCTAGCACAACGTATTTTAACTTTAATAAATTTTGTACGACGCGAAATCTAGCACGTTCGAGCAATAAATAATTTTCGTCGCTTTGTTGAAGCTTCGCGACTATCTTATTATCGCAAGAGAAATTATTATTACGTTAATAAAAAAATTATTTGCTCGTAAAGATAAACTATTATTGCGACTTATTTGTTGTTAATTATTATCGCAATTTATTCGCTAAATTAAATTATTATTAAAAATTATTTATTATCGATTTTTAATGCAATTTATTCGTCGAAGCAAACTATTATTGTAAAGAGAGCTATAAATTATTGTTATCGCAAGCTTGTTAATAGACAAATAAGGCTTTAAGCTATCGCTCTTTCTTACGTAATAATTGTCTTAACTTTATATCTAAAATTAATTAAAAATTAAAGTTTATCTTTAATAAATTACAATTAAACGCAATAAAATATTAAGAAGCGTTTAATAATTATAAAGATCAAAAGTTGAAATATTGACAAAATAAAAATTATTAATGAGACTATAATCGCATCTATAATTGCAATAAAATGCGCTCTTTACGCGAATTAAAATATTAACAAGATAAACGTCAACATAACAATAAACGAGATTGCGATAAACGCTTAACTCAAGAACGATCGCTTTGCTCACATAATATTATAATATAAAATTTTGAAAAATAAAGCGTCGATTTCTTTATTCGTCGTTTTCTTCAAATAGTAGAGTTCGAAAAAGAGCGATTAGTTCTTCAAGTACTTTTTATGTGCTTAAAAGAGACTACATTAAAATAATATATCGATCTTTCTTATATAATTTGTAGTAAAATAAACGAGAGTTTGACGATCTAGAAGAATAAATTGTTTCGAAAATATTGTTTAAACAAGTTTAAATTCTTAAAAAAGACAAAAAAGACAACTTTTTGTTTCGAAAACAAAAAACAAACATTTAATTAATATTTTATTAGAAAAATTAATTTTCTTTACGATGTTAAAGTGCAAGATAAAAACATTATCGTTTGTTATCTTTAAAATAACTTGAAAGCATAGCTAGCTTTAACAACGTTACTAAGAGAAAACAACAACACTATTGAGATCTTTAATTGACGCGTAAAAAACAATGAGCAAGCAACACGTAAAATTTGAAATTTGAACAAGAAGTTAACAAATCGCTTCTAGACTTAATCTTAAAATTAACTAGATTCGCGTAACATCGCAATCGTATTAACAATTGTCTAAATCGAACAACTAATAAACAATTATTAGCAAGTTATTAACAAGCTAGTTGTCTCTACTATAGTTGTCGTATCAATTGAGAAGAAGATTCTTACTCTTATAGGCAACAATAAGATGTCTTAGATACTTCGCGGAACGATCCAGGTTTGGTCCGGGGTTTGGACCAAAAATCTGGACTTAACCTGGATCGAACCCGAAATACCCAACCCGAACTAGGGTTATTTCGATAAAATACGCAAGTTAGCGTATTGAAACTTATTTGTGTAATAAACTAGTCTATTTTAAGTAGTAATATTCAAAAATTAGACAAAAATCTTTAAAACTCAATTTTTAAGATCAAAAACAAGAAAAGTTAAACCTAGAAAACTATGGCGAGAGAGAGAGCAAGTCGTACACTATCCAACTCGTTCCGCGAAGTAGTCTTAGAAGATGAAGCGATCTTGTTATTATTGCGAAGACAATAATAGGAACAATTTATGTATTTTTGTTACAAAGATTATGTTGACGAACGCAATTATTAAGAATAATACGCATTTCAAGATTATATAGTTGAATAATAAAAACATAAAAACTCTTTTCGCTTTACATATTGCGAAGAAGAAGAAAAACTAAAGTCGCTAATTAATAATCTCGACTCTATTAAAAATCTTATTGACGTTAAAAAGCAATATTATTTTGTTCGCATTTATAATCGCTTATTATTTCGAAAAAATATTTTTCAATTTTATTTAACATTTTTTTATGCTTTATTGTAAAGTTTTTTTGAAAGCGCTTCTAAGCAAAAGTTATCTTTAGAAATTGTTATAAAGAATGCGAAAATCTTTATATCTATTACTATTACAAAGATATTTACAATCTTAAAACTTATTAAACAAGAATCGAAGCTTAGTTTGATTTTTTTAATATATTTGAACGTGTCTATTACTTGCTATTCTAGTATTAGCAAGTTATATATTTTATGTCTCGATATTAACTTTAGATTTATTCTTATTAGCGAACGTACATATTAAGCATTCTACTTTTATATTTTAACTTATCTTATAATAGAGAACAAACGACTAAAATGTAAAGAAATAGACAAAATCGTTATTTTTACGCTTTGTGCTAAAATATTTTTCCGTCTTAAGAACGACAAAAGTCGAATAAAAATTGTTATTAAAGAAGCTTACATTATGTCTAGTTTATTATGCGATATAATAATTAAAATAAAACTCTTAAAATCTAATTAAAATCTAATTAAATAAAACAAGAGTAAAGAAAAACAAAATTACGTATTCTTTTGCAATCGACGCTTTCTTATATAAACAATTTCTACAATTGCTTTATTAATAGTTAAGAAAACATTTTTAATTTTAGTTTTTATAATTAAAGCAAACGTAATAAAGCTTTCTAAGCGATATTATTCTTATGTACGTAATGTTACTATTTATGCCTTAGAAATCACAATACTAAATTTTAATAAAAGAAAGAATATTTTTATACGTTATAAATTTTTGTTTGTTAAGACTTCTTATCTTTTTTAAGCTTTTTTTTACACTTATTTTGCTATAGAAAAACTAATTATTGCGATTAGCGCAATAATTAAATTAAATTAATGTGTTATCTCTATAAGCAACTTTAAGCTTATCTTTTTAAAGATTCGTAAAAAGTAGATTTTAAATTAAATTAATAATCTCGTTAAAACTACGCAATCTACGTTAGTAATTAAAGTGAATTTCGCAAACGTATTTATTAACAAGATTTATATAAAGTCAAATATGTCTTATCTTGTACAATTATTAAAAGAAGAGAATAATAAGATAGATATATTAAATTATTAAGAAAAAGAATATAGAGCTAAAGTATAAACAATTCTTGATTGTTATTACAATTTTTTTTGCGCAAAACTAAACAAATTTAACAACAATATTAAGATGCTAATGTCATTTGTAAACGAAAATAACGTTATTGATCTTAAGTAAACGTTATATTCTTTTATTGCACGAAATCGCAAAGCAATTAATAATATATTAGATTCGCTTATGCGTTAAGATCGACTACAAAAGATTTCTTTAAAAATTATTTTATCGATTGCATTATTAACGTTTGTAATTTAGAAAAACAGCAAATTACAAATAATAATTGATTTTCGCAAAATTAACACTTAATTATATCTAAATGCATACTCTTTATTGCGTCAAAATATTATACTTGGCGCTCTAAAAGAAGTTATAATTTTTAGCTTCGTTAATTTTATCAAAAGCTTCTTTTAGCAAAGTATTAAATCAAATAATTAATAAAAAACAACTCTAGTAACGTCTTATTAAAATCAAAAATAACTTATAGTGTTTACAATAAAATTCGCAAATACGTTAATCTTCTTTTAGTATCGCATAAAGAAATTATTGAAATTATATTTGTAATAATTTGTTTTAATTTATATTAATAACATTATAATCTATTCGCAAACACTTAATTAATACGTTTAGCATTTCGATTAAGTTCTAACTTTACTAAAAAACAACAATGTTACTTTAGTTTTATCAAAATGTTACTTTGTTTACTCTAGTATTAAGACGCTAAATTATTATATATTTTAGCTAGATTTAAGCATTATTAAGAAGAAGATAAATGCAATTAAATTTATAAAGTTTTTACGAAATCTTAAAGATCTTAAGATAAATTTAGAATTTTTTAATTACTATCGTTAATTTGTCGATTACTACGTCGCTATAATTCGATCTTTTGTAAAATTAAAAATTAAGAGTTTTATTAATAGTCTAATAAAAAAACGCTTATAACGCGAATATGTAACGCAATTATGTTTTTGCTAGTAATACAAAAACAATTGCGATAATAAATTAACTAATACTATTTTTGACGCAAATAAGAAATGTTAATAAACGTAAAAAACACTCAAGTTTGTCTTATATTAAGCGCTAATTTCAATCTATTTTAACTTTAATAAGTTTTTTATTTTTTACGTTAACAATAATAAAGAGAAGAAATTTAAGATTGCAATTTATTAATTTAATAAAAAAGAAATTAAAAGATCTATTTTGTTTCTCTTTAAAAAAATTGTTAACGTTAAAACAAAATATTAAATTACGAAACTTAAAATTGACGCGTTTGTTTAAGCTTTAATTAGATTGTCTTAATATTTTAACAATAAAACTTTTATCGTAGTTATAAATTATATTGTTTTAAGAGCAACTCTATAAAACAAATTTATAAATTGGCGTTTTGCAAAATTCAATAAGTAAGCTATGTATTTATTCACGTACTTATTTCGAATAATTATAGTTTATTGTCTCAAAAAATGTTAGGATTAGAGCTTTAATAACTAGTATGTAGTTGATTGACAAGAATACTAGCTATGCAAAACTAACTATGTATAGAAAATAAGTATAAGTACTATAAGTGCTAAGACGCTAGACGTTATTCGTAGTATACTCGAGACTAAAAAGCGAAAACTTGAAGAGTAATCGAAGAACAAAATCTATTTAACTTAAAATCGTAATATTACTTTTCTTTTTTACTTGCGAATTTCGACAAAGCAATATCGAATTTCTTAGTTAACGTTTCTAGTTAACTTTAATTAATTTTAGATGTTTGTCGAATACAAACTTCGATTAATATCAAATATATATTAAGTATTTTTTAACAATTAAAATTGAAGTTTTCGATACGCATTAAACAAAAAAAAAATTTGTCGAATAAAGAGAGAATAATTAAAAATTTTAAAATAAAATATGCAAAAAATAGTAATATGCAAAGCAAAGAACATATATGTTGCGAATAATGTTTTAATTAACTCTTAATTATCTTCGATTAATGTTAAATACGTTTATTAAATACAATCTAATATTCGAAATAAAATGTTGAGCAATTGTCAAATAGCGAAAATTAAATATTAAGCAATTGTTAAGTAGTAAAAATCGAGTTTTGAGCAATTTGTTAAGCAACGACAAGGTCGAAAGAAAAAAAAATAAATAAATAAATTTTAAGAAAATATTAAATATAAAAAAATAAAAAAAAATACAAAAGATTATTAATTCTAATTTTAAGAGAGAATTTAAATTATATAACGCGAAAATTGAAAAATCGATTACATTTAAGAGAGTTTAATAAATCAATTAGTTACGTAATTTAAGAGAAAGATCGATAACGACAAAAGAAATAGCAACGACGAAAAGTCGAAATTTGTCAAATTTTGACTATATTTAAATACGTTTGTCTAAATCTACAATATAAAGAGACAAAATAACGTAAAAGTGTCTTGACAACAATTTATACACAATCGTGCATATATTTAGAAATGTTAAATTAATTTTAATTTGAAGAATCTTTAAAAGAGACAATTATAAAATGTCTAGTAAAAGCACTATAGAGGCAACAACAAGAATTTTAAATATATGTCGATTAACTCTTAACAATAGTAATGTATTAATAATGCGTTTTTGAAATTCTTGTTAAGTGCAATAGAAGACAAAATAATATATTGAATTTAATTTTAATTACAAATGCATAACAAGTAACTTTTAACAATAATAATATATTAGCAATGCGTTTTTAAAATTGATTCTAAATGTAACGACGAAAACTATAAATATATATTAAACAACGTCTTAACGTCAATAATAATAAAATGCAAAAACATATAAGTGCAAATTATTCTATTTATTAGATTTTTAATTAGAAGACGTCTTAAATATTTAATAAGATCTCGTTGCGTCTAGATATTAGTAATAAAAATTAACAATAAAATTAAGACAATTGTTAATTATAAAGTAGTTTAGTTATTTAAATCTATCGTTGTAGTTCATGTAGTTTATAAAGAGAATTTAATATTGTAGTATTTTGCGTTTGTAATCAATAACAATTAGATTTAAATTTACGTTATTATTATTTTTACGCATGTTATATTGTAATATTTTGATATTTTTGACATAATATTCGAAATTGTCGTTAATATTATTAACAATATTAATAAACAACAAAAACTTAATTTGTTAATTTAACAAGAATTTGCTTTTGTTAAAATGCAAAAATTATAAATAAAATATTAAATAAATCTTTATTAAGTTAAGTAATTCTAATTCGTAAATATAATTGTTAATTGCTTAAATAATTTTATAAAGATTTGTATTTTTATGCTTTAAAGACTTGTATAATTAAGTTGTTTTAATATTTCGAATATTAAATATAACTTAATTATTAACTTTAAATTTTAGAATTGCAACGCGTTTATAATTAGCAAATTCTACTTATTTAACTTAAGTTTAAATAAGTTTTTAACAAAAGAAGTTTCGCAAAATCTTAATTTTTTTAACAATTTTGTTAATATTTTTTATATTGCGACAAGCTTTAAGCGTAACGTTGTCAAAAAAAATTATAAGTAACTTTAAACTTAATCGTAACAAATAATTTTTAATAACAAAGAAAAATAATAAGTTAATAAATTTGTTAGTATAATTGTTTGCGACAAATTCGACAATAACAAGATAATTAATTTAGTTATTTTAATTGTATTGTATATATATTTGAAGATATTACTTAAAAGCGACATTAATGTTTTTAATTTAATTGTTAATTTCTAAATAAAACGTAATTAACAATTTAGATTTAATCTTTAATCTTTTGCAAAAACATTATTAAAAGTTGTTACGCTACTACTTCCTAAGAGATCTTAGAGATATTAGAGAGAATTATATTGTTAAAGAGATTTGTAAACGTCTTCAAGCAATGCAAGCAATTATTTAATAACAAGAGTTACAACTAGATGTAACAATAACAATAAATAAGAACTTATTTTAAATTAAATACGATTCATAAAGAAGTTGTGTTCAAGAATCTATATATTAAATGAAATTCTTTTTGCTCTTTTTGCTTTTTCGCAAAGCAAAGAAAGCAAGTCTTTATACTTTTGTTGCTCTCTTAGAAAGCAAAGAGAGCAATGCTTCTAATATTTTTTCGCAAAGCTATAAGAGCATATGTCGCTATTCGTTTTTAATGCTACATATTGTGCGTAGACTATATATTGGCGTAGATTCGTAACACTATTTTCTTTTTCTTTAGACTTTTGTTTCGAAAGCAAACTTTAACATGTCTCGTATTAAGTTCAAAGTTTCTTTTTATTAACGTCGTCTTATTTAAATTGCACAATTTAATATTTTTTGTGTTGCAATGCGCTTCTATTATTAATGTGTTCGCTTAAATAAACAATGTCGTATTGCAAAGAGTTTCGATAAGTGTGTAAAATGTCTTTGTGATAATTATTCGTGCGATTTGGCGTCTTTAAATATCGTTCGATGACGTCGCTTTAAAAAATAACGTAAAAAATTAAAAGAAAAGCTTCGTGAGACGAATGCGAAGCAATAACGACTACTTCGTCAACTCGATTATTTAGAAGAGAAACAACAAACAATGATAAATAACGAGTTAAAAAACTTGAAAAAAATGATCTCATTAAGCTCTTTTGTTAATTCTTTTTTTTTAAGTTCTTTAATCGATGTGATTTCGAAACAAGTCGTCTTTCTTAATATTATGAAAAAATGATCGTTTATTTTTTTGATTTCTTTTAACGAAATTGCTACAAACGATGTTAATAATGCTTCAAATTCTTAATAGATTTCTAAGTGTTTTTAAAGATAAAATATCTCTTTCATTTAACGAAATATTTTTGACTTTTTTATTGTAGAATTTTTTCGATTTTAAATTGTTTTTTCTTTTGTTAATAAAAATAAAAGATGTCTTATAAAGGCGTGATTAAATTTGCTAATTTTAACAATAATATATGAAATATTAGAAATACTTTGACGTTCTTAAGTAAGTCGAGTTCGTAATTAACTAATTTTTTAGTTTTTTTAACAAGAAACGATTCGACTTTGACATGATTTAATTTCTTGTTTAATTTCCTTATTTTAAGATTTTTTATAAAAAGATATATTTTATTTTTCTCTTTTAGCTAAGATGTCGTTTTTCGCTTTTTATTTTAATATTTAATTAACTTTTTTTGCATTTTTAAGATGTTGTCGTATATCTTTTTTAGTGTTGTTATTCTTTTTAATAACTAATTGCGCAAATAAATGCGTACGCTTTTTCTTAAAAAGATTTGATTTCTTGTTATAATTGACGAAGAATGAAGTTATTTTAATGATATTCGAAATCTTTGCATTGAGTGTTAATTGTGTCATAAATAAAAATAATACTTAATTGCTATAAATATTGTTGATGTAATGTCTTAAATATTGCTCAAAACTCTAATTTGTTTTTTTTGTTTAATCATTCGTAATTAAGTGATAGACAATAGACATTTAAAGTTTTGTATTTAACATTAAGAGAAGCGTCTTTCAATAATTAGACGTGAAAAGCTTGTCTTTGTCACTAGTTAGTCTCTTAAATATATCGTGATATTATATGAGTCGATTTAATATAATGTATTTTAATTGTTTTACGATGAACTTCTCTTTGCATGCGATAATATGTAAGTACTTGATAAATTTATTAATCATTACTAATATTAAATTATATTTGTTTTCAATTGTTAGATTCGTCGACTTTAGCAACTTAATAATAAAGTTTATTGTGACTTTATCTTATAACGATTTAGATAATTTCTAATATTAGATTTCATCATAGTTCGCATATGTATTATGTTTGTTTTGTTAATAATTAAGATATCGTTTAATGTATATCTTAATAATTTGTCTTATCTATAAAAACTAATAATGCTAGCGTAAAAGCTAAAGAGTTTTAGTTACTCTTAAGTGCTTTTGCAATAATTCGTCATAATGCTCTTTTATATATTCGTCAATCTTATTAATAAATATCTAAAGTTTTTCTTTCTTTATTAAAAACTCTTTTGTATTGTCTTGAAATATTCGTAGTGTAACATTTAGTTCGTATTTGTTTACTAATAATGATTCATTTTAATTGATCTTAAGTATGTTATAATTAAACGATTCTTTCGTTTTTATATAATTATTTCTTCTACTAAGTGCGTTCGCTTTATCATTATCTTTGTCTAAAATATATTATATTTTGAACTTATATTATTCAAGTTTTTCTAATTATCGCACTTGTCTTCTATTAAATTGCTTAATAATAGTAAAGTGCACAAAATTTTTGTAATTTGTAAGAATCGTAAGTTTGAGTAATTCTTTCGTATATACTTTTTATAATTTTAAAAAAATTACTATAGCAAGTAGTTTTTTATTGTAAACATCATAATTTTGTTTAATTAACGAAAGTTTTTTCGAAAAATATGTTATTAAATGTTATATGTTTTTATATTTTTAATTAAAGCATACATTAATAACTAAATCTAATGCGTCGATTTTAATTTTATTTAATAATTGCGAATTGTACATTTTTAATACTAGCTTCTTCAAGCATTTTAATTTAAGATTTTAAAATAATTTCTTTTCTACAAGTTCTTATAATCATAACGTATTTTTTTTCGTAAAATTCGTTAATAATATCGCGTTCGTTAAGTAATTTTTGATGAATTTCTTATTATAGTTTATAAAACTTAAAAAGAATTGTACTTTCTTAATATTTATCGATAATTTTTATTTTTTAATTGCTCGTAGCTTTTTAAGATTTATGCGTATTTTATGTCGTTCAACGACAAATTTAAAGAAATTAATTTTCTTTTGAAGAAATTCGCACTTCTTTAACTTAAAATGTAAATTTTTTATATTTAGACATTTTAATACTTTGAAAACATAACTAATATATTTTTTCAAAATTTTTAAATAAATTATGATGTTGTTCAAGTATGCTATGATAAATTGATTCAAATATTGTCGTAATGCATCATTAATTATTTCTTAATACATTGTTAAAACGTTCGTAAGTTTAAACGACATTATTATGTATTTGTATAATTTATATTGTATGCAAAAAGCTATCTTTTATTTTTTTCTTGTTTTTATTTTAATTTAGTTGTACACTTCTTGTAAGTTCAATTTAATAAAATACTTTATTTTAAATAGTTAATTTTGAAGTTCGCTAATATTAAGTAATAAATATTAATTCTTAATCGTAATATTGTTTAGCTTTTGATAATTAATATATAGACGAAAAATTTCATTCTTCTTTAATACAAAAAGAATCGAATATCTTGTCTATAATTAGGATTTTTTAATAAATTTTTTCTTTTCGTTTTTTGCTAGATATTCGCGAAGTACTTTGAGCTTCTTTTTGAATAAAGCATATATAAATTCAAACGTGAGCTATTTGCTTAGTTTAAATCTAATTTCATGATTTTATAATTAATGTTTAAAGAGAATCTTTGTCGTTTTCTTTTCTTAAAATAGATGCTCTCAATTGTTGTATATTCGTGATACGTATTTTAGCGATTTCTTCGTTGTATCAAATAGTTCAAAGCTTCTAAAAAGTTCGTAATTTTTTTCACTTACTTTAACTTTGTAACTTAATTAATTTTTATTAATGCTTATTAAATTAAACTTTATTAAATCGTTTTTTTGCAAAAATGCAAACTCGCTACTTGCGATCGATTTTTAATTTAATCTTTTATCTATTATTAAACGCTATTAATGCGTAAATTGAATGTGAATTACGTAATCACATTGCGCAAATTTAAGTACTTATATATTTTAGTCAACTTTTAAATTGTGTTGCTTTAATTAAAGCATTTCTAGAACAATATTATAAGTAATTATTTTCACTATATTAAAGATTAGTTTTTCGTGATGTTGCTAAATAGTTATCGATAATAATTTCGTTTCTTTGTTCACTTTTTCATTCTTGTTAAGTAATGAATTTTTATCTACAATTATTAAGTTGTATGCGTTAAGCTTCTTTTAAGTAAAGTATTCTTCTCTCTTAATAAAAGCTCTAGCTATAAAATTACTTATCGCATCAAAATTGATCATTATAGTAAGTCAATAATTATTGATCTTAATTGATGTGATAAAACATTGTACGTGTGCTATTAAGTTTAGTTGCTATTGTTAAGCTAACATATTGCATTCCTCTAGTATGCTCTTTATTAAAAAATTTAAACTTTTCTTTGTTTTTGTGTTGCGACTTTTGCTTCGAACGTTTGCTTGCGCTAAACTTCTTTTCTATGTTAAATTAATAACTTTAATTTTCTAAAGAACTAATTGACTTCTTCTTTGTTTTTTAGATAAGTTTAGCATAAGTCGTTATAGCATTTTGTTTAATTAAGTGTCGCATGTTTCTTTGTTTTCTCTATCGCTTGTTTAAATAAATTAACATTATTTAATTGTTGTTCGATTTTTTTGAAAATATCTCTTTTTATAGTGGCGTCGCTTTTTAGCGCTTTCTCGCATTTATTTACGATTTAATTTATTTGTTGTTTCTTCGATGAATTAGCTAAAGTCTCGAGATGCTTCGTAATGTCGTTTAGACATTCGTAAAAATTCTTTTAATTATATTTGTCGTTTAAGTTTGTTACTAAATAAAAATATAACATTTTTAATCGTTTCGTTCTTATAGTTTCATTAAGTATTTAATTAACTTCTTGCGTAAATGCGAATGCTTTGTTTAATAATTTTTATCTAGAACTTTCTATAATTAATTTGAGTTTTCTATTAGATAGTAGTCGTCATTTGATCTAGTTTTGAAGATGTTTATCTTTGTGTCAATTTGCTTCTTAATGTCGTTCTAGCTATTAAGTATCTCTCTTAACATAGCATTGATTTATTGACGATTTATTAAGTTTTGTAATTAGCAATCTTTTGCGAAGTGATTCAATTTGTCACATAAATAGCACGTTTTTTAAAATTTGTTACTTTGCTTTTCTTTAAAGTTTTTCTCTTTACGTTGTTAAGTAAAATTTAATTTCATAAATGTAGATTTACGATAATTGAAGTTACTATACTTTTAATTAAAACGAATTTTTTTTTACTAATATTTGATCGTTAATTCAAAGAAGATTTCTACTTTTTCTTAAGATTGATTGTATTTTTTTTTCATAGCTTTTTCGTACAACTTGTCGTCGAAATCGATAATTATCTCGATAAGATCAAATATATTGTTAAGAATTTTTTTATCGCACATAATTTCGTCTTTTAGATTGTTTTTTAAATTTCGTCGAAACATTGTTATAAATGCGACATCGTTTCATTCGATTAAATTGACATACTTTTGAAATCTAACGACGTAGTCTACTATAAAGATTCGTTGAATTAAATGTTAAATCACTCTTTTCGCAATTTGTTTCTCGTTAAATGTTTCAAAGATTCTTCGAAGCTCTCTTTTAAAGTTATTGAAGTTTATGAACATTGTACAAGAGTTTTCACTATTGTTTTTTAAATATTTTTGTAAGTTTGATTTAAGCTAATGTTAAGCTCTTTCTTTAAGAAATGTCGATGCAAAAATTGTCTTTTAGTTCGCTAAAACAAGATAAAAGATAAAATAGATATTTATTTGCATAAGCTAGTTCTTTAGATCAATACAATCTTTATAATAGATATCGAGTTTATTGATTTTAATTTTGTCGTCTTTTATAATTGATAATTGACGTAATGCTAATAAGCTAGTGCTTAAGATAGAAACGCGTTGATCTAATATAAACATTCTTAAAATGTTTAAAGTGTTACGCTACTATTTTCTAAGAAATCTTAAAGATATTAAAAAGAATTATATTGTTAAAGAGATTTGTAAACGTCTTTAGACAATGTAAGCAATCATTTAATAACAAGGGTTGCAACTAGATGTAACGATAACAATAAATAAAAACTTATCTTAAGTTAAACACGATTCATAAGGGAGTCGTGTTCGAAAATCTATATATTAAATAAGATTTTTTTTGCTCTTTTTGCTCTCTCGCAAAGCAAAGAGAGCAAGTCTTTATGCTTTTGTTGCTCTTTTAAAGAGCAAAGAAAGCAATGCTTCTAGTGCTTTCTCGCAAAGCTATAAAAGCATATGTCGTTATTCGTTCCTAGTGCTACATACTATGCGTAGACTATATACTAGCGTAGGCTCGTAACAAAAGTAAGCGATAAATTAAGTATCTTTATCGAAAATAATAATAATTAAGAAGCTCTTAATGTGTTAAACAAAATCAATAAAAATCTAAATTACAATTTTAACTTTTAAAGAGTTTATAAGTATAAACTTCTTACTTTTGAATAATTTATTAATTATTATTAAAATATATTAAAAAATCTTTTCTTTATAACAATATAACAACAAAGAAATAATAAAGTTGCAAAATATATTTTATTAATAACGATTTAAAATAAACAAAGATTTTAGCAAATTATACTTATATTTGCGATATAACTTAACGTACTTATAAATCGAACAACTTTTAATATATTTTTTAACGTTTAAATACAATATAAATTAATAGTAATAACACTATATTTTTTTAAAAGTAATTGTTCGATTTAAATATTTAATGCTTAATAATTTATGCTAGAATTTAATTGCTTCAACTTGAAGAATATTATTTGTACTTCGAGACATATATATTTTGTTTCAAATAAATAAATATTTAGTATTAATTGTTAAGTGTTTAATTATTGTACAATTTTCGAATTTTAATTTAATTGTTTTGCAAAAAATAATTAGAATCTTTTGTTTATTAGTTTTTTTAACTTAGATAATTTGTTTTATCTTTTTGTTATATAAATATGTTTTTAATATTTGTTAAACAAAAACTTCGAAATTAAGTTTTATTTTAAGTTTTTTCTCTTTTGTTAAATTGATTGCGACAACAAACAAAAGTTAAATTGTAAAAAAAATTGCGAATTTAGACAAATAAGTTGTAAATAAAGCAAGTATATTAAAAGAGAAAACAAGATTAACAATTAAAAATAACAAAACTATAAATTAAAAAATTGTAAATGCAACAATAACAAACGACGAAATTAAAAGAAAAAATTTAGTAAACCGAAGTTTGTCTTGTTAAAGTAATGCAAATATTATAAATAATAAAAGCGTAAATAATTCTATATCTTCGTTAATTGTTAACGAGATTTAAGTAAACTTCTTGCAAGTTTTTGCGATTTTTTTGTTAACAATTAGTTTAAACTCGATAAAGTCTCGAAGTAAATAAATTAACTTTGTTATTAAATTGTAGATAATACTTAATAGTAACAAGATTAATGCGACAACTTTAATTATATTTAATTTTAAGTTATATTGTTTAAGAATTGTTTATTGTTAAAACTAATTGCGAAAGTTATTGTTATTAGAGAGCAAATTTTGCGATCGTCTAATTAGATTATTTGGCTTCGCGTCTAGCACGTCTAATTAATAAATAATTTTAAAGTTAAATTTAAACAAAAATTCGATTTAATAAACTTAACAACAATTAAGTTGCTTAATAGTTATAAAATGCTTTAAATTGCAATAATTAATAATAATTTTAATAAATTGTTTGATAAGTATATTAATATATTTTAAATATTACTTTTCGAAAATGCGAACAATAATTAATAGCTTTTTGTTATAGATTTCGTAGTTGCACTTTGTGAACAATATAATTTTAAATATATAGATTATTAAATAAAGCAATTTATTTAAATTTATTTAAAATAGTACGACAACAATTACGAAATCAAAGATATCGCTTTCAATTTAAATCTCTAAATTAAGATCGAAATAATATAAAATAAATTAATTAATCAAGATTTATTTAAGAGTCTTAAACGCAAAATCTTTAAAATTGTTAAATTGTTATAAAAAACTAAGATTTTTATTCTTAAATTTATTAAGCGCTAACAAAGATTTAACTAGACTCAAATAGTTATAAATAAATTGTTAATAAAGATTGACAAAGTTTAGAAAGATTTACACATTACGTACGCAAATAGAAGCTTTTTACTTAAGAATATATTTAATTTTCTTAAAATTTCTTCGAATTTCTTCGATAATAATAATTAAATTTAAATATTTAACTTGTTTAATAAAGAAGATATATTTGTTAATATTTAAATAAAGACTTGTGTTATAAAGCTTAGCGAAAACTTTGTTTATATAATTTTTATATTTTGTCTTAATATTATTGTAAATTAAGATATTATTTATGTAAATAATGCAAAAATCGTTTAGATAAAAACTAAAAATCTTATTAATAAAAAATTAAAACGTAATTAAAATGTTGTATAGCTTAAAAGATATTACAACGTACTTAAATAAATTGTAACAAATAATAAAAATTGTTTTGTATTTGTTATTAAAACGTATTCGAATTTTGTTAAAAATTGCGATAATATTAAACTTGTTATAATATTTAATTTTATATAATTGTTGCAAAATTTCTTAAATTAATAATAAAATATTGCAATTCTTAATTGTTAAAGTGTTAAAATCTTTATAATTTACGTAGATGCGCAAACTCTTATTAAACTTCTTAATTATTAAAATAGAAACAACATATTGTAAGATATTGTTGCGAATTTAATCTTTGCTTTTTATATTATTTAAATAGACTTTAATAATCTCTTTTTTTTAACAAAAAACATTATAGATTTTTTTAATCGAAGAAATTGCTTTTAAAATAAAATTAATAGCATAATTAATACTTTTATTTAACAATAATTTGTTAGCTTTATATAAGTTAAAAAGCTTAATTTAGTGTTTAAACTTTAAATGTATTTGCTTCTTTAATTGCTTTAAATTAGAAAAATCTTGTTTAAACTTTGTATAAAATTTATTGTAATTATTAAAAATAATAATTGCAACGTTTATTGTAATATTGTTGTTTATAATATAAGCTAAATATTTATTGTTTTCTTTTAATTAATTTAGTATAACAAAATACTTAGATAATATAACAATTATTTTGTAGCTTTCTTTGTTAACAAGTTTTAAAAATATAAAAATACTTATTTAATAAATGTTAACTTTATTAAGAAACTTTAAAGACAAACGTTTCAATTGTTTGCGTTAATTGTTAAAGATTTTTAACAATTATTAATTTAACAAGCAATACTTTATACAATAATTAAATTTAAATTTAAGAAATCGTATATTGTCTTTAATTTGTATATTATACTTTTTAATCTAAAGTATATCGAAAATAATTGCAAATTGTTCTAATTTAATTATTAAATATTATAAAATATTAATATGTTTGCTAAGATTAATAATAACTTAAATAATATAAATAATATTAGAGATAAATTTGTTATTAGTTAGACGCAATTTAATAAAATTTCGAAATAATATAATAAAAAGTTTATAAAATTTAACGAACTTTTTATCTACAAAGATTTTATTAAAAACTTCGATATTAATAAGTAGTATTATCTTAATATGATATTTATTAAAGAATAAATAAATTTAATTTAAACAAATTTTGACGTAAAAATTTAGTTGCTAATCGTTAAGCAACTTATTATTAATAGCGTTAAAATTAAGTTTAACTTTAACAAGCAAAATTTTATCTTATAAATTAAATATAACTTTAAGCTCTTTTATTGTCTTTTATATAAGTGTTAATTTCTATCTTAAATTGCAACTTTTATTAAGAACGTCTAGTTTTTTAACTTATTAAAGTTATCTAAGTTGTTATTTAAAATATTAGAGAAATTATCTTCTCTAAGTATTGCTAGTTCGAAGTTGCTAACGTTATAAATTTTAAACTTAACAAAAACTTTATTTTTAATTTTAATTAATTTGTTTTTGTAAAAAGCGTTTTTATAATACAATTTATATTTTAATTTAAAACATTTTTAACAAAGATTAAAAAACTTAATTTTGTTTTTAAGAATTTAAAATTATATTTTTATATTTTGTTTTTAGTTGCGAATAAAAATACGTATATTGAAGTTATTAATATTGCGAATATTTGTATTAATATAACTAGAGAACTTAAAGATATTAATATAATTATTACGTTTATTAATATTATTAATAGCTTATATATAGATAGAAGTTCAAATAATAGTTGAACAAAATCTCTTTATTTGCTAAAGTTTCAAGTCGATTTTACAAATTAATTTAATAAATTAATTTAAAATAATATAATTTGTTAAAGTAACGTAATAACTTTAAAGTTTATAACTTAAATCTTTGTTAAATTAATGTATTTTATTAATTTTTAATATAGAAACTTTAGTTGTTGTAAATATAAAACAATTAATATATTAATTAAAGATTTTAATATTTTTTATAACAAATTTGAGCAATATAATCTTAATAAAGTTACGTTGTTTTTTGTTTAAATTGTTTTATTAAGTATTTAAATCTTTAAACAAATTATTTATTGTTAAATAAAAATTAACAAATTTATTGAGCAAACAATATTTAATTTTTCTAAAAATCTTATTAATAATTTTAACAATAACAAGACTAAGTTTAGCTTTTTTAAAAATAAAACGTCGAAAAGTATTGCTAAATTTAGAAACTAATATAGTAATTTATTGTTTAAACTTTTTAAGATTCTTAATAAAGATAAAAAAATTAAAAAAGTATTTATTGTTTTTTATATTTTGTAACTTCGATTTAAGATTACAAACAAAATAGACGTTGTTAAGTTAATCTTTTATTTATAAGTTAAATTTATAAAAGTAATTACGTTTGCTATTGTTGTTAAAGTTATAAATTACGTAAATAAATTCGATAAATGCAATTTTTTTATTTCGAGAAAAAGAAAGCTTTTGTTTCAATTAACGTATAATAGCTTTAAACAAATTGTATTAAGCTAAAATGTTGTTGCGCTTTTGTCGAAAACAATATATTATTTTATTGCGAATATTTATTGTTAACTTCGTTTAATTTAAATAAATTTGCAAAAAATTAATTTGAATTTTTAATTAATAAATAGAGTCGAAATTAATTTTTTTATTAATTTAAAACTTAATAATAATAATACTATTTTTATAAAGTAGTCGAAATTATTTTTTTACGTTATTTTTGATTGCTTTTTAAAGAAATTAAGACGTTTTTTATTAATTTTTGTTAAAATCGTTGAGTTGATTAACTAGAGTGCGACATTAATTTTTTTTTTTTTTTTAATATATTTGTTACGAAATTGAGCAAAATTGTTATTTAGCAACTAATATATTAAAGATCGAATTAATGTATTTAATAAATTTATATTGCTAAACAAATTTAATTTAATTAATTTGTCAATTATAATTTTGTAAAAATTGAATCGAACAAACAATAAAAATTCGAATATATTGTGCTTAAGTAAGTTAAAGTGCTCTTTAAACTCTAAATTGTCTTCGAAATTATTTTAATTTAATAAAGAGTTTACAAGATAATAATTGTAACAAGAAATAATATTAATATTTAATTAATCTTTATTTATTAAAAGTTTTTTAAATAATTTGCAATTTTTGTTAGAGTTAAACTTAACTTTGTTTTTTGAAACTAATTTTTCGTTAATTATATTGCAAATATAAATAAAATGCAAATAATATAAATGTTTATAAACAAAAATAAAAGTTTAAAATTAAATATATTTAAAGTTATATAAATGTTAAATAATTTATGTTATTCGTAAAACAAAATTTTTAATATTAAAAATAAATGTTGTTTAAAGTGTTGTTTTGTTGCGTAGCGAATTTTTTAATTTACGAAAACAAAAGTATTGTTTAAAGACGACAACAAAATTGTATTGTAATTGTTGTTTTAGTAGATTTGTTAATTTTATTTTAGCAAGTTTATTAATCTTATTTTAGCAAGTTTATTGAGTCGAAATTGAGACAATTTGTTGTCTCTTTATTTTAACAAGTTTATTGATTTTATTTTAGCAAATTTATTGAATCGTAGTTAGAACAATTTGTCGTTTATCTCTTTTAACAAAATTACTAGAGAATTAACGAAATTAAACATCGTTAAATTATATATTAATTAAGAGATGTTTATTGTTGCGACTTAATTACGCTTTGCAAAATATCTATTTTAGTAACTTTATATCTAGAATTGCTTTAGTAACTTTATATTTAAAGTTGCTTTAATAGCTTTGTATTTAAAGTACGTCTTAAAGAAAAAAAATTAACAAATATAAGTATCTTTAAGATACGATTTGCAAAGTCGTATTTAAAAAGATAGCTAATATTATATTAGAGTTAGAGCTTTAATAATTAGTATATAGTTAATTGACGAAAATACTAGCTATGTAGAACTAACTATATATAGAAAATAGATATAAGTACTATAAATATCAAGGCGCTAGACGTTACTCGTAGTATACTCGAGACTAAAGAGCGAAAACCTAAAGAGTAATCGAAGGACAAAGTCTACCTAGTCTAGAATCGTGACAAAAAAAATTACAACAACGCGAACAAACTTTTAAAACTATTAATTAACTACGCAAATGCTAATTGCTATTCTATAATTATTATTATTGCTAATAAAGAATTTCTTTATAGTTTTTGCGATACTCTTAAAGTTAACTTTTATTTTTGAAAGATTTATAAAAAAATAGAAAAGCAAATGCAAGATATTGCGAAAAATTTCAAAAATTTAAATATTATATATTAATCGTATTAATTAAACGCAAACATTAAATTATTTTACTTAATTAACAAACTTAATTTTGATCGTATTTGTATTTTAAAATTACTTAAAAAAAAAGTACTTAAGTTTGTTTACAATAATTATGTATACAATAATTATTATTAAACTTTAAATTAACTTAAGATTGTTTGTTTTTTTCTTAAGATAAAAAGCAAGATTTACGTTTACATTAATAAATGTTTAGCTTATTAATTGTTAAAGTTTTCGCAAAGATTGTTATACAATTAGTTTAATTTTGTTAAGATAACAACAATTTCTTTTTTCTAATTAGCAATAAATTTCGTCGTAACATTGTTAATAATTACGTAAGATTACAACTCTTTGCTTATTATTATTAATCGTTTTTCAAAATATATTAGATTAATTTTTGATAAAAAAATCTAAATAACAAAAAACTAAATAGAGATATATTATTGCGACGTTTATCGTTATTAGAAATTGTTAATCAAAATAGCCTCAAATTGCGATTTTAAATTTACGAATAAATTCTAAATTATTTTGTTCAAAAAAAACGAAATCAAATTAAATCTTACAATTGCGTATTATTTCTTTACAAATAATTAAATTGAACGAACGAATTAAATTGTAGAGATCGCATTGCGATATTTACTTATTAAAAAATATAAAAAAAATTAAGAGAATATTCTTTTTTAGATTAAATACGCTTTTAATATTGTTAAAAACGCATTTATTATTACAATATCTTTTAAGTTATTATATAACGTTATATCGCAAAAGTCTTTAACTCTTCTTTAATTATTTTTTTGCAACAATACTATCGCGATATAGTTTATCGTAAATTGTTAATTGTTTCGAAACAAAATTTATAACGCAATTAAGTTTGCGCAAACAAAAATAATTATTTTCTACAATACAAAGCATTGTAAACTAGATCTTTATAATAGCGTCTATATTAAAATAATTAAAATTTAAGAGATTAAATATTATTTGTTTGCTAAAAGCTTTAATCTTAATGCTAAAAAAATCGATTTGTTTAAAATTATTTGTAAAATAAAAGATTTAACGTACGAGTTAAAATTGTTATTGCACATAAAGATATATAATGTTATTTTAATAAAACATTTAAAATAGATTAATTATAACATTTTGCAACGTAACGTTTTATAATTATCTTTAATAGAACACAAGAGTAAGAAATTATATATAATTAAAAAAGTAATTAGACAAAAAATAAAAAACGACGAATTAAAATATATTATTAAATAAAAAGATTATAGAGAATTTACTTAAAAGTTGACAAAAATTATAGAGATTAATGTATTAAAATTGATAGCGCGTCTTAGTTAACAAAGATCGATGCGTCGATCGTAGTATGATATGTTTTTTCGAATATAAAATAATTATTAAAACTTACTTTGTATTTACTTAATATATTTATCTTTCAATCTTATTTTATTTACGATTATTTACTTTGTCTTCTTTGCATTTATTAATTATCTTTAATTATTATTTTTACACATTTTTTGTTACAATAGTTAGCAATTCAACTATATAAGCAACAACTTTAAAGAGCGTCGCTTTTGCATAATAAAAAATATAATAATATCTTTAAACAATTTTGAAAGCAATTTGATTATTTGTCTTAAAAAAAATTGCAATATCTTAGTTAATTTCGCACAAAGTACAATTAAAAAGCGAGAGTTGTTATTGTCTTAAAGTTTACTTAGTATTAACAATAACAAAACGAAGTTTATAAGTATTTTACATTAATATTCTATGTTAATTTAAATTACGCAAACAATTATTGCGTTATATTAAATAAAATTTAATGCAAAATCGACTAAGCAAGATTTTTATAAGTACGAAATGTATTTATACACTTAATATAGCGTTAAAGTTAAAGACATATTTGTTAATATAATTTTGATCAACTTTTATATATATAAAATTCTTGAAATTGATTTTATTAATTTTAAGAAATAATTTATCGATTTTGCGAAAAATTAAAAAATTTGCGTCTTTCGCAAGAATCGCAAAAAGACAACTAAATTTCGTAAAATTCTTAAAACAAAATAAAAATATTACAAGATTACTAATTATTAATTTCTTAATAACGAGAGTCGCTCTTTGAATATATTAAGAAAATCTAATTTTAATAAAAAGTATCTCGTATATGTACGATAGAATAACATAAATTTATTAAACGAGTTAATAATAAACAAAGAAACAAAGAAACAACAAAAAAAAACAAAGATTTTGACGCAATTAAGAAAGAACGTTGCGATTAAAATTTTTAACAATTAGATTGTTGTTAATTTTAATCTTTTTACAATTATAAACAAGAACAAACTTGCTATTGTTATTAATAAGAACAATAATAACTTTGTTATTAATACAATTATTGTTAATAAAAACGATGCTAAGTTAAAGTTAAACTATTTTGTTATGTTTTAAATAAAGATATGTAATCGCGACGCAATTCAAGATCTTTTTATAAATAATTAAGTATTTATTGTTAACGAAAACAATAAATAAAATGTTAATAAAAATCTAATTGACAATTCTATATATATAAACTTTTACTTTATTAAAAATAATTTAACTTTCGCACAACAAGTCTTTTTTAAACTTAAAAAAAAATTCTCTTTTTAACGTGTATCGATTATAAATAATAAACTTATTAATCTTTTTAATATCTTTTATTGCAAACACTAATATTTACTTTTACGCTATAGTTTGTTAACAAATACTAGTAGCAAATATAGACTCTCTAATATCGTTAACAAGTTTCACATTATTTTTTAATCGCAATTTAGATCTTGTTATTAACACGCTCTTTTGTTTATTACTTTTTTATATAATACTCTTCGATTATAATATATCAACTATAATTGAAGAAAAGTTAATTAAAAAGAATAAAGAAGATAATAATAATTTAAAACTTGTTGATCAACTAATATCAAATAAAGACGTCAATAAGATCGCGATTTAGAATTGAGATCAAAATTAAAAGTTAAAAGATTTTAATTGTCTTTTTTCTTTTAAATTATGTCAAAAGTTTGAAGATTAATTACAAAATTATATTGCGCATCAATTAATCGAAGTCGTAGATATCGTTAAATACTTTAAACTCGTCTATAGCGCAATTCTACAATTGTTGTTAAAAAGTATCGTTGCAATAAATTAAGATAATCGCAAAGATATACACAAAAGACTTCTTAATTTAAATATATAAATTATTAACATTTACGAGATTAATTGTCTTTTTAACGTCGAAGCTAAAGACAAAATTGTAAACTCTCTTATTAAGCGAATAATATAAAACAAGTTTACAAGAATCGATTTATTTCTTTACGACGCGTATGTCAACATTAATAATTTTGACAACGCTATTTAATTATAGCAAGTAACGAACGATTACGATTTAAGAAGCGACTTATAATTTCTTTATATTAAGACGTATTACTAGCGAATCTTTTGTCTCTAGTTGTCTTTTTCGAGTAACGAACAATCACAATTTTACGATTTCGATTTTTCGATTTCTTAGATTGCTTTTCTCTAATAATTCTTTTTTTTAATTAACGAATTTTAAGACGTACTACTAGCGAATCTTTCGTCTCTAGTTGTTCTTTATTCGTTCGCTTATCTTTTTCGATAACGATTATTTTCGTCGACAACAATTTTACTTTGAAGGCGAGAAGATGTTACGACATCGCGATAAAGATCGATAACAACAACAAGTGAATTAGAGTTTACATAGCATCTTTCTTATTAATAAAATCAAGATGATTGTATTTAGACAAGCTTTTATCGATAGAATAGAACTATGCTTCCTATAATCTATTTTCCGCACCATAGTGCTTCGTCTATAACAAACAATATATAAAAATAATTAAAGAAACTTACTAATATTATATTGATATCTATTAATATTGTAATATTTAAGACGTTTTAAATAATAAATAACTCTTAATATATTAAGATAATCTACTACTTCTTTTGTAGATTCAATATAATCAAGATTATTCTTATAATTATTAATAATAGCTTTTAGAGTAGAATCTAGCTTAGTAAATTTTACAATATTGCTATTGTTAATATAATTTCGAACAAAATACTCGATGGTATAATGCATCTTAAATAGTAGAGTATAAATAATAGAGTATAAATAGTAGCAATAGAATAACAATATTAATATCTTAAATATAATATTGATAGTTAATTGAATTGATTGAATTGATTGAATTGAAAAATTATATAAAGAAGAAAATCGATTGATATATATAATAGATCAAGAATTCTAGCACATTCTATTAATTTATAAGCATTATATTGATTTCAAAGCATTAATAATAATTATTATAAATTAAATTCTAATAAATTCAATTAAATTCGATTGATTTATAAAATTTCTATTTTTAGTATATTTGATTTTTAATAATCGAATTTAATAGAATCTATTAGAATTTGATTTATAATAATTATTATTAATGCTTTGAAATCAATATAATGCTTATAAATTAATAGAATGTGCTAGATTCTTGATCTATTATATATATCGATTGATTTTCTCGATTGATTGAACTTTCTATTCAACAATAATTATTTTATCTATTATATATATATTATATCTTTTCAATATA